>Ga0160505_100363_pt1 | contig 28085 bp, 35 predicted proteins | sample DIDeMG_FD_108225 | JGI IMG/M metagenome (GOLD analysis project Ga0160505, IMG submission 108225) | Enriched chicken feces microbial communities from UW Madison campus, WI, USA - DID2874_E49_Stillage MG | ecosystem: Host-associated > Birds > Digestive system > Large intestine > Fecal ... | reverse complement strand
TGAACGCTATGATCTACGATGACGAGTCAGCTATCAAACTGTTTTTAGAAGCTAAAAAAGTTTACGAGGACCGGAACATGCTTAAATGGATCGGATTTTACCTTTCCGACCAAACAGCAGCAATCAATAAGGATGTAACTGAACGGTCTAAGGTCAATAATCAAAAACCGTTAATGCAAAGTGAAGAAATCGAAAATGTCTTAAACGAAGCTAGACTAAAAAGCAAACCTGTCTCTGTTCAGTTAGAAGCCCTCAATGAAAATGCACAGTATTATGATGATGTTATAGGAATGATTCGAGGTTACGATGAGTTAGGAATTTACATAGGTGACCAAAAAGTACATTACGATGAAATTAGAAATGTTGAGGTTTACAACTGGAAAAAATGGAGTGAACTGAAATGAATCCTATCTTCTCTTATCATCTAGGATTGATAACATTCGATCGTCTCCAAGTCTTATTGTGGGATTTCGGTCCTAACGCTATAGATGAAATCGGCGAACGATGCTTTGCTTTCTACTGTAGCAAAGCTAACGGGCTTCATAATTTTGATTACTACATACTAAAATATGGGAGTGGTTTAAATGATAAGTATGAATGGTATTGTAAGTAGCGTAAAGATTCTAAAGTATTCGGAACGTCCCCTTGTCTATTTTAAGCTTGATGATACTAGCTGCTTGATTGCTGGCCACTCATTGAATTTTCTTGCTGATGTAGAGGATGGAATGCGGATAGCTGTTGCTGGGGAGTACAATAGTAGGAAACAGTTTGTGGTGAAAAAGTATGCGGTGATTGGCAAGACGAAGATTATGATGGAGTTTGAAATGATGAGAATATAAAAACCCACTCTTTAGTAGGATAAAGAGTGGGCAAAAGAAAGCGAGAGTGGACTACTCTCTACTTAGTAGTTTATCACTTTTAGGTTTCAGTGCAATAAAAAACAGGCACCTTTCGCCAGGGTGCCTGCCCTCCCTAAAAGGGAGTAGAAATGGATAGTTTCTGATTGTTAGTTTAGCATAAAACGTTTTCAGCAACAAGAATTATACTATCTTAACACAAAAAGAACACCCGATTTCTCGAATGCTCCTTGCAGAAAATAAAGATTTTCTTGGATTGATGCTATTATACAATGTAACGCTTACATGCGCAATAGAAAAAAGACCTTAGCGCGGGCTGGAGGTCATTGGACAGTCAAGAATAAACTATCGTTGATATCTTTTCTAAATTTATCATCATTGGGTATTCATCCAATTTGTTTTGAGTATCTGATGATTGCATAAATTCAAACCCAAGTGATTTGTAAAAATCTGTAGCTTCATAAAGCGACTCGATAAATATGCTGTTTACCGGGAGGTTATATTTAACTCGGAAATCAATGCTGTCCTTGTAGATTTCTAACATCATTGAAGTTCCTATATGCTTATCTTGATAACGTTGATCCACCGCAAACCTCATTATTTCAAGTACAGGAAACTGCTTAACTTCAAGTTTGTTAACAAAATCATTGATAAAATATGTATTGAAATTAGAGTACCCGTAGTATTCCTGAATATCAATTTTTCTAAATGAGATCGTATAGTAACCAAGAACAGCATCTTCTCCACTATCATAAAAAAAAGTAGTATTTCCTACACCACATCGTTCGCTTTCAGCAGCTTCATTAATAAAAAATTTATTTAACCTAGAATTTCCACAATCAAATTGATTAATTATATTTTGCGATACAATTGATGAATTGTAAAATATTTTTTCTACCATCTGTCAAAAACAAAGGCGGCCTTTTCAAAACGAGACGCAGCATTTTCTACACTTTTCTTATATTCAGATTCATTTAGTAGACTTTTTTTCTGATTAGAAACCAATTTTTTTATATCTTCGTATTGATTTGGATTACGAACGATTAAAAACGGATCCTTTTTTAAATCTAAGCGCATCAAAATCATCTCCTGTCTAACAATATAAATGTACTTAGTATCATACTAGAGACAAATACTTATTTCAACTAAATTATAAACCTCTTATAAATGATTGGATACCTTTTTGCTTGTAAAATTTTACGTACCCCACAGGCCTCGAACCCGCATCTTCCGATATGAACCGGAGTATTCTACCAATTGAACTAAGGGTACTCTTAAAAGAACTATGATTATTTTTCCAACATGTTACAATACAGAAATAGAACGTCAGATTTCCCCACAGTCCACTTCCCCAAGTAACTGTATCTGACGTTCATTTTTTTGGGCGAGTGACTTCCCATGACAATAAACTTACTCATAAAACGTTTACTTTGCAAATGATACACTCATAACAAAGTGATACACTACACAAAGAAACAACCAGCCCGCACACGACTGGTTGCCGATCAAGATGAAACTTAGTTATGAAAGAAGTAAGGTTTAACGAAAACCTCACATCTATTATGCCTTGTTACTCGCTTTTTTGCAAGCGGATTCTTATCAATGAAAATGTTTGTACCACCACAAAAAACAACCAACCTGAACGAAGGCTGGTCGCTGATCAAGAAAAACTTTCTTATGAAAGAAGAAGTAAGTATGGTAACTTACGACTTATACTATAACTCTTTGAACATTAAATTACAATTGTTTTTTAATACTTGAATCCCTTAATATGCGCTGGGTTAATTCCAACATCCTTTGATTTGCCCATCTCTTGAATCTCTTTCAATACAATAGGCGCATCTGTATTGTTGAATCCTTCTCCTTTAACGCGAACGTCATAGGTTCCATAAGAGTTCGCTTCTGCGTATGTTTGACCATCTAGTAAGATGTCTTTCAAGAAGTTGCGCATGTGGCCTTCCATTTTCTTACTTTGCTCATCATTCAGATTCCGTGCCTCGATCTTGATTATAGGTTTGTCTCCATCAACGATCGCAATGTTTTGCTGCATGTAACCTGGATAATATGATTTTAATTCTTGCTTCAACCGGTTGACTGCATTCTCATACTTCCATTTTGAATCGCAAGTGATAACCAGCGTATAGACTTTGTTCGGCTGCAACACTCGTTTCACTTGGTCACGAAGTAACGTCCAGGCGTATTTCGTTTGAATACGCTGAACCATTTTTATCGCCTGATCTTTGGTGACATTATCGATCGCAATGCCGTTTTTATTTCCAGATGGTTGAGGCTTGGGCGCTGGTGCTGGACTTGGATTTGGTTTAGGCGTGGACTTCAACCGATAGGCATAAAAATAAGGACACCCAGCCATTACCCATCGTTGATCATGATTGGCAATAATTGTTGTATCCTTCCATCCTGTGCATTCTATCCAATTTTGATTGTCTAGTGCAATCCCTGTGTGACCACCGGCACCGGCAGAGTATCCTTTTTGTCCCCAGATGATGATATCTCCGCGTTGCATCGGAAAATCACTGTTCTCAGCAATCTTTTCATATCCTAACTTCGTAAGGTAATCGTGCAACGTTTCGGTACTCGGAATATATCCATAATCAAAGCCACCCGATTCACGTAAAATACGATAGACAGACCCTGAACAATCACAAGTGCCATCTGTGTAATATCTTGAGCCATACATGCTGTAGCTGCAGTTGTTTACGAAACGCTGAACAACTGCTAACCCTGCTTCAATATTAATGGTCATTATTTTTCCTCCTTCTTTTCTTCGATCTCTTTCGGTTGAGGCTGCAGGCCGACATTTTTATCATCGGATTTTTCGTAAGCTTCTTTTGCTTTTTTCATATCCATGTTATTTGTCCTCCTTCTTCGGTTTTGAATAGGTCAATGCCTGTTCGCTATCAGACATCCCGTGCGTTGTAGGATCGGCAGTAATTCCCAAGAAAGCCAGTAGTGCGAATAAAGCATTAATTACAGCTAATGCTTTATCTCCGTAAGTAGAGAGGTCTAATGTATAACCAAATGCTGCTGCGACCGCTTGGACTAATAAAATGACTAATGGGACAACGCCCACCCAAAATGATTTCGATTTGATTCTTAATTTCCAATTGATTTTCATTTTAATTATTCCTTTCTTTGTATAGGGTTTTAATCTGTTGTGTGTGTTCAATCAAACGATCGTTATGAGAATCCAACCGTTCATCGTGTCGTTGCAATTCGTCATGGATACTTGTTCGATCTTCTTTGCTTGCTTGTAAGTCACGATTCAATAAATCTAAACTGTGAGTCATTTTGGTCAAGTTCTCACTTATCTTGTTGAAGCTATTCATAATGGGTCGAATAACTGTTAGCACAGCCACGCCGATTACCGTCAGCCATTCAATCCACCTTGTAACTAATTCAATGTTCAACACATGCCTTTCCCCCTTCCAATCAAAATAAAAAGCACACTCGAAAGTGTGCTACTCTGCTAATTCTGGTAAATCCATATCCAGTAAGATTTCTCTCACTTGTTCGCGGATCAGACCAGGTACTTGTTCGATCGTCTTCTTACCTTTGATAATCAACGTCGCGTAGACTACTGCCATTATATTCACCTCTTTTCTGAGCAAATAAAAAGCAATCCTAATCCGCAATGTCTGCATCCAAGATCGCTTGTACTTCTTTTCTAATTGTCTTTGGTACTTCCTCAATAGTTCTCAGACCTTTCTGAATCAAATTGACGTAGATATTTGCCATTTATTTTGCCTCCTTGTTTGCAGGAACCAGCATTTCATAAACTTCGGCTATCGCTAGTTGCGTGTCCGTCGTTTGAATCGCCTGCTCTTCAGCCGCCTTCTTAAGCTCCTCGTTTTCTTTCTGAACAGTCTCTGCCAAAGTTTCCAATAATTTTAACCTCTTAGAATAATCTTGAGTGACAGCTTCTTCCCATTTTCTCTCCGCAAAATTATAAAATTGAGATTGTTCGTTTTTAAGCCCTTCTAGCGGCTTAACCTCAACAAAAGGGATCATTGTTGGAAAATCATCTGCGACCTCATGGACTTCAAACCCAATGGGATATAGAACCTTATATATTTTTTTCATATATATCCTCCTTAATCTATTAAATACACTATTGAAACATCTAACCAAAATCCCACTGCAATATCTTTGTTCGCACTAATACCACCATTCGGGCTTATCCATACCCGAAGAGGAACTAGGCTTGCCGAGGCATCACTAGTTCCTAAAGAATCCATACTAGGTTTCCAATTTGAAGGTACTGTTATAAATGGTGTATTTTTAGTTAATACTTTTGCAGCCGCAAATGAAAGGAATATTTGTACAGTTTTTCCTTTTCTTTTGGCGACCATAGACCCCCTAGAAAAACTGTTTATCGGCATGATAGAATCTCCTGCATTCACTTCCAATGCCTCTTCTCGAAACAAGCCCTCATCTCCGTCAAGTTGAATCCCATCTTGAAAATTTTTGGTTCCTAAGACAGTTTGGTTTTCGGCTAAGCTAATAAATTTTTGATCAGCTTCCGTTTTGTTGTAAACATTGTTCGATTCAACGACTTCTATTACTTCGTTCGCAATTGTTTTTAAATTATTTTCTGCTGTTGATAAACTAAGGTCTATAGCATTTTTTGCTTCTAAAGCTGCTTTATCTACATCTTTTGTCGCATTTTCCGCTACATTTTCTAGGTCATTTTTGGCATGAGTAATCTTTTTATTTAATTCAACAAACTGAGCATTAAATTGTTCAAACCCTGAATAAAAGTAATCTTCCAATTCAGGCACATCTTCGTCAATCGGGCTCCGTTTAATGTCAAAAGTGAACCGTCCTGCAGTATCAAGTGACCGCGAATCAGGCAATTCGATATAAATAGACCCATCCACACGCCCCACGTAGCCTAAAATATTATCCTCCAGGACAATTGATACTATTCCATTTAAAGCATCCACAATTTCAGCGTTATAAACATGTCGTCCTCGCCCCTTGTCAGCCGTGATAGAATTGAATTCTAGTAGAATCGGAACTACAGTTCCATTGGCTAATAACTGATTTACACTCCCTTGACGTAACTGGAATATCATTTTAGCGGTCCCTTTATCATGAGACCAAAAAACCACCCCGGTTGGTATAGGAGTGGTTGCTTCTGCTTGAATAACAATGAGCTCTTCACGTGTTTTAAACAATTACAACACCGTCCCTTTAGTTATGATTAATCCATAATTGTCTGCGCGTGTTGCTGTAGCAGCAAAGGAAGTGCTTATCGAACCCCGAATAGTTCCGTTGTCAGCTAATGCCCCGACGGTATTTCCTGAACCGTTAATGTTTGCTAACATCGCCTCTCCTGTCAAGCTTACATAGATCCCAACTCTTTGATTAATGAAAGTAGTCCCGCCATATATGTTTGCCTTACTTGTTCCGTTAATTCGAACAGCAGCATAATTATTTGTTAGCGATTTTGTATTTTCGGCGAATTTACAACGATTAATTACTGTGTAACCACTTTGCTCGGAGTTAATCCCATAATTTGGAGCGTTTGCAACATCTACGATTTGAATACCTGAAATGCGACAATAGCCCTTGCATGCGGCAAAGGATATCGATCTGACTTTTACAGGTAAGTCTTTGGTCGATGGATCTAAAGTATCGATGTTTTCTATGGGTCTAAGTTCGAATGAAATAAAGTTAATGTTGCGGATGATGACGTCTTCTAAATATGTCCCTGAATCAATAAAAAATGTGATTACAGATGTTGATAGAAGAGGAATAGTATTAACTGCCATTTGAATTGTCTTAAAAGGCTTTTGTTCAGTACCATCTCCGCTTTTATCGTTACCTCTTTCTGATGAGATATAGATATTTATCGTGCCACCAAGTGAACCAACAATTTTCCCGACCGAGTTATTTAACTGTTCTAACTGTTTTTGCTGATCTATTTGAGCCAAATTCAATATTTCTACGTCTTCATCATGTGTATTCTCAGTTTTTAATAGTCTTGCAGACAAACTATCAAATTGAACTGCTTTATTATTGACCCGCGCATCCACTACTTCATTCGGGGACTCACCGCCACTGTGCAAGACTAGATTGTCAATTCTCTTATCAACAACGTCTATTTTTTGATTTTGGTCACGTGTAATACCGTTTAAAATATCCACATTATCGTTGAACGTTTTTTTCCATTCTGTTGAAATCCGATTTTTAATGAGTTTTAGTAGTTCCACTAAATCACTCCTTTCCTAGCTAAGTTCGCTAGTATTGATGTCATTGTTTTCTTCGTATTTGATAACGTGATTTCAGGCGGTTTATTAGGTAATGCAGGATATGTCTTAATTCCCACAATTTGAATGTACGTTTTTATATTTAGCGGTTCATAAATGAATGGTACATAATCTCCTTTTTGTGGATCAATTCGCCATTTCAGAGTTACTGAACCACTGATTGAAGGATAATCTTGTAAATCTTTTTTTAGCCGTTCCATCATGTTACCAACAACCGTATAGCGTTCATCTTCTACCGGGTCTTGTATACGTATTCCCCATTTCTCCGATTCGGGAGAAGTGTAAGTAATTGGAGAGAAATAATACGTATCATCTTCCTTTTTCTTACCAAAGCCCTTAATCTGCGTTTTCAACGAATAGGTGTCTATGTCGAATTTCACTGAATCCGTGTTGTATTTGTATCGAATCTGCTCCTGAACTTTATTGCCGAACTCTGAGCGTGGATAGAATGTTAAATGTTTGTTATCCGGGATTAACACCGCATCATAATCGCTCAATATTTCTTCAATCAGTTTCAAATAATTCGCATTGCCAAAGTTTTCTTGTTCAACCGTAAGAAACTTTTTATTTGGGTCTACGACTTCCCAAGTAAATCCTCGATTTCCTGCACTGAAGATATGCGTTAGTAATTGGCTAATAGAGCGGATCCCAGTTAAGGTATTATATTGTCTTCCATCTTGGATCGTGTAGTAAATATGCGTAGCAGTAATGCTCTTGGTTACTTGTGCCCCTTCACCAGAAGTTGTCATAGATTTGATAATGAACTCTTGACCATTGAATAAAATAGAATTTTCATAATCAACCAGGTCAAAAGCATAGCTGTTTTCTTCTGTCTTAGTCACATCTAAACTGACTTCCCACGTTTCATTCTGTTGCCAATTCTCAAAAAAAGAGTCCTTGTTATAATCAACAAGGATCTCCTTCTTTGTCTTTTCGTAATTCTGAATGATGATATTTGTCACGTTATCACCTACTTATACAAGTAACGGAAATCCCAAGAGGACTTCACGTTTGATACATTCTGTATTTCTATTTCGTTAATACCAGGAACTAAAGTGATCAGACTTAAGTTTGTGTCAATACCACGATTGACACCATTTAGTTTCGGATACACACGGTCTAGCGTGACAGTCTGTCCTAAATTTGTTGAAAATTCAGGATAGTAAATAAATCGATCGCCTGTCGTTCGGTTGAAAATTGTAGCATTACCTAGCGATTCACCTTGAAGAGTGATGTTCAATGCATGTTCTCTTGGATCAATCGCAAAGTCTCCTGCATTAAATACTTGGAAACGGCTTACATCAAAACTGTACTTATAATCCGCAGCTTCAAGATTTTGTGAGAATTGCCACTCGTTCGATAAGCTAAATTCTGACAGTGTGGTTGAGAGAGATTCTGAACAAGCACTAGGAACATCGAAGGTGATTTCTATAGTCGAGTAGTCGTTTTCTTCTTCAGTAAGTTCAAAATTAACTGGATTCACTCTAAATCTTTTTCCAGGACTCAATTCATGTGTCACATAATACTGAAAACCAGGAATAAAAATTTGATGTAGTTCTGATACAATCAGTTCTTTGTCATATTCATTTTTATAGAATATGTCAAAAGTAAGAACTAACTCGAAAGGACGAAAAGATGCATATGATTCTCTGCTTCCATTCGTCCCCTCAAACTCTTCATACTTAACTTCGTATATAGGAGCTTGTCTTTTAATCTCCTTGCATACTATTTTATCTTTAACTTGTGGGTCAAATATTTTTCCATTCTGGTTAAACAATAATTTATAAAACAATTAGAAGCCATCTCCTATCGTGTAACCTAATTTATTTAGATCGTTACCCATCAAATCGTTTGCAGCTCTCCCAATTGATTCCTTAGTTATTCCACTTTCTTTATTCAATATCGCTCTCAAAATCCTCATCAAATCACTGTGTTGTTTTTGTTGTTGCTTAATCAGTGCTACTAATTCTGCTGTATTATCAACTCTTGCAGACTGTTTCGAAGTGTTTTTATTATCTCCCGATAAGAAAGCCAAAGCCTGACCCATCAGCTCAATAGCTCTTGTTTTTCGAGTCAAAGGAATAACCATCTCTGGTTTGTTGCCTTCACCAGCTCTATAAAGACCGTCTTTATTGATTAGACCTCCATTTTCATAACCGACACCTCTATATGCCGCGGTTAATGATCCGTATCTAGAAACGGCGTATCTAATAGAAGCTAAGATATTAGACAATGGATCATAAATGTTTTTGTTGTACCCCGGCCGCGCGTAAGCTTGAAATGTTGAATCGATTGTTTGAAGCAATCCTTTCGAAGGAGTTCCTTTTGCAGCATTGCTGTCCCACAAATTGATTGCATTTGGATTCCCGCCAGATTCAGTTTGCATTTGGTAAAGAAGAGCATTTAAATTTGTGGCAGAGAATTGACCTTCCATTTTTAACGCTTTAGTAGCAATCTTTCTCCACTGCTCAACTCCTGCAGAAGGACTATACTTAATATTCCCGTTTCCGTTAGGTACATCAGTTCCTGCTTTGAAAATATCGCCAGAACCCATCGAACCGTTCAAATGGATATGATCGTAATGGTCATTATCCGGCCAACCTACCCATTTGCCACTTGAGCCAGTTCCACTAAGTCCCATACGATCGCGAACTTTACCGTTCGTAATTACATAAGCGATTTGTTTAGGAAATTTCTCAAACGCCCAATTTGCTGCTTCTGTGTACCTCGGGCTACCGTATGGATAACCAGAAATATCTATCGCTTGATGCTTCCCATGGTAATATGGATCACCTGGACGATAACCGGAAGTAACCGTTAGACCGCCAAATTTCGACATAACTTTTTGAGCAATATCGACTAAATATTGATATACGTTATTCGCATTCATCGCACCGTCAAAACTTCCCCCGCCAAATGAATCTTCGACTTGTTTCTGCACAAAAGGATACGCAGCGTGAGTCATTAACTTAACGCTCGATTTGGTCATGTTTTTCCAAGGTTCTAAGATACTATTGTAATCGATCCTCTTATCAACTAACTTCTTAAAAACACCCTCATCATCAATCAAATCAAAGATATCAAAGTCATCCGTTCCATTGGCATAATGCGGAATATCGAAACCTTTCTTTAATTTCTTGGTAAGACTAGCATTCAGTACTTGCGCCCCTTTAGGAAGGTTGACCAATAGATCCTTTCCTTTGGCAATAAAACCACGGCCATCAGGCATCTGAACATACTCTTCATGAACAGGACCTTTTTGATCGTTGATCATTGCCAATCCTCCAGGGTGTCCGTCGGTTCCTTTGGCATATTGTGGAACAGTCCAGTTACCTAATTTCTTGTCGGATTCAACCTCTTTTAGAACATAGTTAACACCGCCGATTACGCCATTAACACCTTTACCGATTCCACCAACCATCTTGTTCCCTACACCGTTCATCGTTGATGATAACGAACCACCCATTGAGTTTAGCCCGTTGATTAGCGATTGCATCAAGTAACTACCAGCGCTATAAAAACCGCCATTCTTCGAACGTAAATTGCTAATCGAATCATTTCCCAACTGGTTAACTCTAGCTATAAATGAACCATACAATGAGTTCCAACCGTTTAAATTATTCTGTTGCCAAGTACGGCCATTGTTGTACATAGGCGTATTGTAACTCCGAAGAGTTGTCATCGCTTGATTACAGAAGGTCTTGATTAGATTAATAAATGTTCCTGTTAAACTGTTCCAACCATTCATTAAGTTTCTATTCCACGTAACACCTTGCAAATAATTCGGATTGTTTTGATTTTTTAATTGGGTTAAGTAGTTAGAAATAAATACGGACTCACTTTTCATGTAAGACGGAACAATTGTATTCCAGCCATTCATAAGATTCGTCATCCACATTGTGCCGATCATCGTATATTGTTCGCCTTGATCTAACAATTGATCTATAGTCAGTGCTTTTAAAGCTGTAGAGCTTTGTGTAGTAGGAATAACTGATTTCTCAGTCATTGTTCCAACTGTGTTTGATTCAATAGATTGAGGCTGCATAGTTCTGAACGTCAGAATTAGTTCATTTATGGCCCTGATAAGTTCCGTAATTTCAGAGTCAGAAGTGATTACTTCGCCTATACCGCCGGCATAGCGAGGTATCAATTTTGCTGTTTGAGAAGCTTTTAATACAGACGAGCCTTTAGGTAAATCAAGCAAAGTATTTCTTTCCTGCGGAACGAATGCTCGTCCGTTAGGAAGTTTAACTAGTTCTTTATACTTTGAACCAATCTGATCGTTTACGAGAGCTAAACCGCCTTTATGGTAGTTAGTGCCGTTTGCGTAGTTGCCAGTGATATTGTTCCCTTTTTGATTGAATGCCTTTTTAACTTTTTCCCATGTATCATCAAAAAATGCGGTCAATTTGAAACTGATTGTTTTATCTTGTAAGTTCGCAACTTCTCTATAGGATTTAACGGCTTTTTCCACATTTGGAGTTACATCATCTTTGGCAGTCATCGTCTTTTCGGGAATAGGAACGCCATTATATTGATTCAGTTTATCTCTTGCAGTCTTTTCTTTATTTAAAACATCCGCATTATTGCCAGTTAACACTTTTTGTTCTGGATGATGATTTTTGTTATAATCATCAATCTCATTTTTAGCTTTTGCTGTTTTCGTTGTTACATCATAATTATCACCGTACATTTTTTTAAGTAACGGTAAAACTTGATTGTATTGTTCGATACCCTCTTTACTTTCATAAAGTTTCGTTTTCAAATCAACGTTATCTGCAAGCATATGCTTAACATTATCTGGAACTTGAATCCAAGCGGTGTAGGATTCATTTGAAGCAAAAATCTTTTCTGTTAAGTCTGTATTATCCGCTAATAACTTTTTCTGATTTACTGGTAGAGTATTCCACTGATTGATTTGCTCTTGTGTGGTGAAAAGCTTATAAACTGCATCCGCGTTATCAATACCCAACGTTTTTCGATCCAAGACATATTGGTTCCACGCGCCCATAGCATTGATAGTTTCATAAAGCTCTAGCTTTGCTTCATCGCCATTGACCAATAACATTTTTTCGGTCAACCACAACTGATCCCATTTACCGGCTTCACCCATGGCGATTGCAACTTCTTCTTTGGCGTTAGAAGTTAGTTTAGCTTCCTTAACCATAAATTTGAGCTGATTCCAGCCATCATCAGTCTGAGCGATTTCAGTTAAAACATCGGTCATGTTCGTTTTAACTTCCCCAGTTTTGGGATCAAGACTTAAAGCGTTCCATTGCATATCTGCTTCTGAGGTTCCTTTAGCAAATAAGCTTAGATCTTTAGTCGTATCTTTAACACTACTTGCAACTAACGCAGAGACTTCTTTAACGTTGTATCCGTATCTCTCCCACTTATACCAAACTTCATCTAGCGATTTACCTGATTTCTCACTAAGGTTCGCCAAAGCAGTAATCATTTCACCTGTTTGCTCTTTGTAATTTTTCTTCAGATTTTTAAGAAGTGTCTGACGCACATTGGCGCTTAAAGATTCGTTCTTTTCGATCTCTTTTCGCTGTTTATCGTAACTCTTTTTCTCCTGATCTAGCGCTTTTTCTAGGGATTTAATTCTAGATGTAATTTGTTTATCATTCAGTTTAGAAAGGTCAGTCTGATAAGTTGTTTCGATTGCTAAACGTTGAGCTTTAGAAAAACCCGCAGCTTTTAGTTGCTCATTCGAAAGATTCGAGTAAGCCGTTTGAATGAATTTAGTCTCAGAATCTGTTAATTTCCTGTTGTTATCAGATGCGTTCTGATAAATCGTGTTGATCTTTTCGATTTGAGATTTAACAGTCTTGGTAGTCTCACTATCAATTTTCTTTTGTGAATTTAATATTCCTGCATACCATTTTTTTGTACCTTCATCTAGATAGCTCATATTACTAATTTTTTCGCGACGTTCTTGCTCTTTTTTCAAAGTATTATTAATAGCTTTTTGAATATTCTGATTGGCTTCTTTGATTTTCGCAGCGTTAGTGAGCACACCGTCTTGATATTCATTCATGTACCGAATGCCTTTTTCACGCAACTCACTAGATTTATTGATTACTTTATCTTGCGATTCAGTAACTTTAGTTCCCCACTTGGCACCCGATAATTGATGGTCATCGTAAGCCTTTTTAACTCCATAAAGTGCTAGACCTATAGCTCCGATAGCTCCTACACCGATAGCTGCAGGAACTGCTAAACTTGCAAGTGCTGTTCCTAGAGCAGCGACTCCACTTGCGCCAGCAGCACTTGCTGAAGCGGTGCCTAATGAAGTAACTGTTGTCGAATATCCAGCCAAGGCCTTTTTCTGAGCTGCTTTTGCGGCTAATTCAACTAATCCGCCGCTCAGTTTTCCAACAGCAGTTTTTGTCTTACCAATTGCTTGCGCCGTTGGACCAAGGATTTTTAAAGTGGGACCAATCGCCGTAACGAACCCACCCCACTTCAAAATACTTGTTTGTTGCTCTTTGCTTAACCCTGAGAAGCCTTTTGCCAAATCTCCTAATCCTTTTACTAAAGGTTTAGCAGCTTTTAAGCCATCTCTTAAGGCATCCACAAATGGACCGCCAAGATCAATCGCTGCATCGATTGCTTCATTTTTCAACATCTTAAGTTTTGATTCAGTAGTTTCATACCGTTTGTTAGCTTCCGCAGTTAATGCTGAGTTCTCTTTCCAAGCTTTATTACCTTGCTTAATCGCGTTGTCGAAGACACCACTGGCATTTGCAGCACGTAACAAGCTATCTCGTAGACGAACTTCCGTGATGTCCATGTCATCTAACATTTTAATTGCAGATGTTCCTTGCTTTTCAGCACCAGCCAAGCCTTGTATAAACTTCATGATTGCTTTCGAAGGATCTTTTTTGAACATTTTTTCAAATTGCGTACTAGTTATCCCAGCAACATTTGCAAAGTTATCTAATGATCCAGCAGATTTGTTTGCTTCCTTATACATCTTCTTAAGTTCGGAAGAAGTGAATCCCATCTGCCCAGCGACCGTTTTTAGGCTTTTACCGCCATCTCGTACAGCATGAACAACGGTTTCCCATGCTACGCCTTGATCTTGTGCATGACCCTTTAACTCATCAAAAGCATTTCCGCCCTTTTCAACGGCTAATTGCATTTGAACCATTACTTTTGATATCGCTGAACCACCAGCTTCAGCTTCAACACCAACAGAACTCAATGCTGTAGCAAAACCAAGGATATCACCTTGACTCATTCCTACCTGTTTACCGGCACCAGCGATTCTCAGAGCCATCTCTGTTATCTCTGATTCTGTAGTGGCATAATTGTTTCCTAAGTCTACGATTGCTGAACCGAGTTTATCAAAGTCTTTCTGACTCATTTGTGTAATATTCGCAAAACGAGCCAACGAAGTTGCTGCCGTTTCAGCAGACATATTCGTTGACTCGCCTAAATCGATCATCGTTTTAGTAAATGATTTTACATTCTGAGTTTTGATCCCTAATTGCCCGGCTGCTTCTGCTACTTTAGCAATTTCAGAATGGCTTGAAGGTAACTGTTTTGCTAAATCTCGAAGGCCAGACTCTAAGTCCGCGTAGGAATATGTCACGTTTCCATTCGAGTCAACAACTTCATCATTGGTCTTTTTGACACCAGCAAAATCACTTTCCCATGAAATAGCTGCTTTTGTAACCGCTGCTGATCCAGCAAGTAATGGTGCCGTAACTCCAACCGTCATAGCAGTCCCTACACCTGATACTTTTTGACCAAATGATTCAATTTTCTTACCCGACTTAATCCACTGGTCAGATTGTGATTTTAGTTTTCCGGTAATACCTTCTGTCTCGACTTTAACACGCGCCATTTGACCTACTGTCGTTTTCATTTGTGCTTCAAAGCTAGCGGATTTAGCTATCGCTTGGTTCAATTCACTAGCATATTTAGCAGTAGCAGTAGTTGCCTTTCCATTTGCGTCGAAGCTTTTATCATACTGAGTCTTTAACTTACTCATGTACTTTTCGTTAGAGCTAAGCGTTTTGCTAAGTCCGTCGTATTTTGTTTGCAAAGCGCCCAATTTATCACCCGATGAATTCATTACTTTCATCTGTGATTGCATGGCTTTCATATTGTACGCAACACTTTTTTTTGCTCCATCAAGTCCTTTTGAAAAGGCAGAACTGTCTAGGTCTAAGATAACCTTCATATTACCTAACGGTTTCCCGTTTGCCATAATTTTCCTCCTTTCCTAAATAGATTTGACGAAGTCTTTTAGGTCGACTTCTTTTGATTTTTCTTTTTTCGGTCTTACACAAGCAATTTCAATTAACGTGTCAAAAGAATTATTTTCAATATCAGAGAGAGACCATCCCTGTTTAGTTAATTCTCGGCACAATTCCAGATACATTTCTTCGGCCTCTTCCGGAGTTACTTTTTTGCATCTGGATCAGGATTATCTTCAATTCCCATTACTTGCCCTAATAAATCATCCAAAGTTTCCCGAGTTTTTTCAGAAGGTAATCCTTCCAAAATCTGATCTGTAGTCAATTTGTCTGCTTTGAAAATTTCCACTGCAAAAGCTAAATAAATATCTAACTGATCCCACAGCATGATTTTTTCTGCATTTAATTTTTTAATTGTTTGCAAAGCTAAACGATAGTCTTTCCCGGTTGTTTCTAATTTCTCAAAGACTTCTTTTTTGCCTTTTTTATTTTTTAATTCAATTCGAACTTGTGCCATCTATAATTTCCTCCTAATATTTTCAAATAAAAAAGAGGACTACTACAGTCCTCTAAAAACCTACGCTGGTACTAATGCAAGCAAATCTGATTTAAGTGTCTTTCCGGTGTAATCAATACCATGTGCTGTCAACCATGCTTTTATTTCTTCAACGGTATTCGCATTTGTTGGCTTTACATCTCCTTCAGGATCAAAGCTAGGTGTTTCCGGCTCTTGTTCGGGCAATGTCTTAAATGCTGGGATATCAACTTTCATTGATTCAACATCATTAACCAACCGAGTTGCTTGATAGTCTCCCTTTGCTACTTGTGTATTTGCTGCAATACCAGTGATAGAAAGAGGGCTTGTGCCCTCCACTACTTTTGTTCCATCTTTTTTATAAATTCTAAATGTATCTACCACACTCATTCTCCTAACTTAATGCGATTGTTGCCCCTGTCGTCGTCGGGGTAACTGTCCCAACGACTGGGCTTGTTACTCCCCCGCTGGGAACACTAATGCTTTTAGCGCAGTGATTTTTGTTTCGTCATCTCCGACAAACTTAACTAAGGATTGTCCTTTAGCATCACCGTCTTTGTCATTAGTAATCGCAGCGAATACATATTCTTCCGCCTCAGGTTCAAAAGCATCGTTTGTTGTAGTGTTAAGGTTAATTGCTTCACGACTGAATTTTCCTTTAAACAATCCAAGCATTGCTGTTTCACCGCTTAAGTCCTCGGATTCCATTAAAACAGCGCAATATGGAGGCTCTGTATCTTCTCCTAAGAAGCTAAATCCATTTGTATCATCTGTTTTGTACCCTAGAATTTTATCGTTAACTCCTTCAGGTAAATCTAGTAATCCGAAGTTTGCCGAAATATCCCCCGTACCTTTTTGAGAAATGTAATACGGAATATTGGAGCCATAAACTTTTGTTGCTTCTTTTGATAAACCGCTAATTTCAGCAGATACCGTTGCCCCTTTATCTTGTTTCCCTTCAATAACAAATTGATTTGCTGCTGGGATTTTACCGTCCTTATCAAAAATTCCAATTGTCATTTTTTTAAATCCAACTGATGTCAATATAATCACTCTCTTTCAATTTTTTTTGACAACAAAAAAAGACACGAGTTTTCGTGTCTTAATTCCTGTTATTCTGTTTTAATATTGTGTATCGTAAATTCGTGTATTCCCGTCATATCGTCGAGCGTCTACATAACGTCTAGTCTCCGAGAAATATTCGTCTAAACCTTGACCATTTACTTGTCCAAAGCCAAGCTTCTTCATCTCTTTTTTAATTTCATGCTGCATTTGTTTGCATGTTGCTCTGTATTTAGACTCAACATCAATTTGTATTAGATGTTCAATAGAAAGTTCTTTATCGCTTCCGTGATAGGCTTCGTTTGGGACGTCCACAGGTCTAATTGTAATGAACGGTCCAGTTTTATCCGCCGTTTCTGGTTGTTCGTAATACTTGATGCGATATTCTTCTGTTTCATCATTGAACGTCATGTTTTTGATGTATTCATTGTTACACAGCAATTCATAGATATTACCAAGCATATCTTTCATAGGTTTCTCTTTACCTCCGATGCCACTGTCTCGAAGTACACGGGTTCAGAATTCTTTAACGATTTTGTGATAACGCCAAACCCGCGTGGTTTTATTTGGCGACCATTTCTCGTATAGCCCCATTCGTTCAAATGAATAATCCTGTAACGCTGATGGGGTCCGTTCCATCCTATCTCAGCCTCAGCTTTGTAGTTTCTGTACGTTGCGTTTTTACGGACAACTTCATCAATCGTGTAGCCAGTATCTTTGAAAACGAGCATGTCAGATTGTAGTCGTTTCTCGACTTTTTCAGCACCAGAATTGATGGCTTTTCGAGTAAGATTTTTTGTTTTTTTTGTCCCTAATCTTTTTTCCAAAGATTGTAAAGTTTCATTTATGCCTTTAAATTCAACATTATTCATCGCTATACACCGCTAACAAAATCGTGATGAATCGGTTGTCAGTGAAATCATTTCGAACGTCAACGATGTTCCAACGAATGCCTGAATATCTCCTATCCATAACCTCTACATAATGCTTGTTTGAAACAATGTAGTCAGTTTGCGGATCTCTAATCGTGAGAGTTACTGCTTGTTTAGTCGTCTTTGAGTTCAAAATTTCCAAGTCTTTCATTGAGGGGTTATAAATCTCAGCGAAACAATTAAAAATGGTCTGCTTCTCTTGCTCGCCTGGCTCAGGGCCTTTATGAGGTCGATATTGAAAAAATTCAACAGGTGTTCTCATAGCGCCGTTATTGACTTTGGGTTTCTGGTACTTCATCTTCGCCATCAGCTCCCTCTTCATAATTTGCTAAAGAGACAGCCATTAATTCCGATTGAAAGTTATCATTGAAAAATTCTAACGAATCATTGTAGACATATCGGCTGCGTTCAATCACGAGTTCGCGAATTTCAGGATTTGAAACATTGTCAGTCCCACACCATCGCTTAACAGCTACTTTTGAACTTTTCAAAATATTTTCTAAGTTTTCATCGTCAGCAGTATGAAAGATTCTCATCCGCGATTTGAAATCTTTTAGCAATTTCTCATCCAATAGAAACGCCCCTTCCTATCGCAGTGCAATTGTTGCTCCGTCACTTGTCGGTTCAACATTAATAACTGCGGGGGCCTCTATTTTCCCTCGGATACTTTTAATCCCCAAACTGCAGCAGCCTTATCATCTTTAGCTTTCCCATAAGCAAACTGTTTAGCAGTGTATAAATCCATGTCTTCAATCGCTAATGTTTGATCGTATTTACGTAAAGTAATGCCCCCGCCAATATATGCATCGTATCGGCCGTTTACGAACGTTAAAACTTTTTCAGTTGCTTGCGCTAATGATTCAACAATTTTCAAATTGTAAGGTAACGCAGTTACATATACTCCTTGCGCATTTAATGAAGTATATTGACGTTTGACATCCCAAGCATCACTAGGATTAACTACCATGACAACTTTTCCATCTACAGCAACTGCATGACCTTTTTCGTCAGTTGAATGATGTTTGTAAACATTCGTTAGTTCTTTAACGGTCGTTGCTGAATCAGCAAATGTTAAATCGCCCATTGAAGTTTTTTCTGGATAAACACCACCAGTAATGGCTACACCTTCTTGAACTTGACGATTTAAACCAATCGGCTTGTCATTTCCATCTCCTGATAAAAAAGCAGCCTCTAAAGCCACTGCAAAAGCTTCATCAATTTGAGTAGCCACAAATGATTCAATCCAAGCTGGTCCGAAGTCTTTCAAATCCTTAGGAACAACTACAAACGCCGTCAATTTGCTTTGAATTGCTTCTTCTTCACTGAACGCTGCATCTAACTGACCTTTGATCTCGCCGAAGATTTTTCCCCATACAGCAACACCACTTGTTTCAGATTTCAAGAATTTCAATCGTAGCCCTGCGTTTACTAAACCGATTTCAGCTAATAGTGGATGGGCAGTAGTTAAGTTCTCAAAGATTCGATCAATGGTTTCTTGCGGCAACAATTTCTCTTCTTTATAACCGACGTCTGTGCTGATAGCATTAAAAAATTTGCGCTCACGAGCAGATAGTTTCGCATCTGCCGGATTTTCAGCAATTAAACCTTCCGCCTCAGCGCGCGCTTGTTTTTTTGCTTCGTTCAGCAATTCATCGAGCATTGCACCGTATAGTTCATTTTGTTTTTCAGCTGGCTCGTTATTATTAACAGCAGCTAAGAAGTTGTCACGAATTGTTTTGAATTCGTTTGATAGTTTCATAGTCATTCAGTATGACCTCCTTATTTTTTGTATTAAAAAAAGAACCGTTTCAAACCAGCATTTTCTGGTTCAATCGATTCTTGTTTTTTAGTATTTAGTTTTTCTGCTACTTCATTTGCCAATTCATCTAAATCAAACTGCGGTTTTAACTTTTCTGCCAATTTTGAAATCGCGTCTGGCGGAATAACCGGCGAGACACTTGCGACTAGTAAAGGTGCTTCTTCATTTTGAAACATTACTTTGTCCGCAAATCCTTTCTCTACTGCTTGTTCTGCTGTCAACCAGGTTTCATGATTCATTAGTTCAAGTAAGTTTTCTTTTTCAAGACCCGTTTTACCGATATAAGCATTCGCGATCGACAAATTATAGTTCTTTAAGACTTCTGCTTCATGAGCCAACGCTCTGTGATCACCGCTTGCACCACTAGAAACATTGTGAATCATAATTTGGGCGGTTGGACTAATTTCAATTGAATTACCAGCCATCGCAATAACGCTTGCCGCACTAGCTGCAATCCCTACAATTTTCACTGTCACTTCACCTTGATATGCACGCAAAGCCGTGTATATCTCACTTCCAGCATAGACATCTCCTCCGCCCGAATTAATCACAATTTCTAATGGTTCATTGGTTTCGGGTAAAACAATGTCACGTGGTGCTGTGCTATCCATTTCGAACAAATCGTAGATCCATTTTTGATTGTTCGAAATAATCGTTCCTTTAATTTCCAGTTTCGTCATCTACTTCCTCCCCTCCTTTCGCTGCCTTCTCATAGTTTTTGGTGATGTAAAACTCGTCACCACCATCAATACTTTCATAATCGACTTCTTTTCGAATCTCATTTCGATTGAATCCGCCACTTGAAATTAATTTATCTACCGCATCAGCCAGATCGAAAATATCTTTTTTGTCCACGCCTACAACTTTGATTTCAGTCCCATTAACAAATTCAGTTTTATCAATGATTTTAGCGTTTAACTCATCTTCAATTTTTTTATTTAATGACTTCAAACAATATTTATTCAGTACTGTTTGCGCACTTTCTAAATCTGCTAATTCACCATGCAAGATTGTAGAAGGGATCCCTAAAATATCAGCGACTTCATCCACGAATTGGCGTTTTAGCTTTTTTAATTCGTCAATTGACTGATCAGTTTCGCCCACAGTATTTGTCAATTCGTTGTATTCAAGGCCACTTTGCAACGGAACAACAGCAATTGATTCTTTGCTGAATTTCGCGTAAACCTTATCAATATACGATTGGGCTTTTTTCTGTAGCTTGTCATCAAAGCCGCGTCCATCTTTCCCCGTTACTGTTGCTCGAATTTGATGATTCCGCATTGCAACTTCAACCATTCTATTGTAGAGAGAGGCATAATCTTCATACAGACCACGCACATATCGACTTAAATCATTGTTGTTGTACTGGAGAAAAATCACTTCGCTCATTGGAAACTTCCGTTTAAACTCATAACCTTTCAGCCACACGCTTTCGAAATAATCTTCGTACAACGCATATTCTTTTCTGACATAACTTTCTGCGATTAATAATTGGTCATCATCAGACAAAACAATTAAAACCTCATTTTGCGTAATCAACTTATAAACGACTTGTTGCCAAAATGATGATGCAGATTGGTCTAAATTCGGTCGGACGTTCAGCAAATACGTCCATTCATTTTTAAGCGGTTCCCCATTTTTTCGAATCCTAAATTCTGAACGCCCAAAAGCGCGTGCTAAAAACTCAGCACACGTATCAATTGCTATGTGTTTCAAGTAAAGTGTGTGGTATTCATCGACTAACGCGTCAAAATCGTAACTTGATTCAATCTCTGAATTTTTTTTGAAGATATCAAAAAACGATTGAAATACTCCCATTTACACACCTCCCTTCGCTACTTTAAAAATCCCAATCTTCCATCATGTCAAAAAAACCTTCTAAATCAACATCCTGGATTTCTTCTCGTTTATATAACGCCGCTAAAAACGCATGAAAACCGTCTGTCTTTCTACGGACTGGTTCTTTTTTCAAGAATGTTTTATTTCCTGATTTGTCTACTTTTGCATAGCTGTTATTTGTGTACCATCGCATCGATGGATCATCGCCAAAAATAAATTTTTCGTTTGCAAAGCCATCTTCAATAATTGGCGCCACTTTTGATTGCACACCCCGAATGTTTCGAATGAACTCATAGTTATATCCTTCTTTTTCTAGAAGTGGTTGTAGCAAGTCCATTCGATAGCCATCAGCGCAAACAATTTCAATTTGATACAGTTCACGCTTCTCGTTCAACCAATCAATCAGTAGTTGAGGAGAAATAGACGGCGCGTCCACAATTGTGAATATACCTTTTTCCGCCCATTCTTTTATCGGTGCTTTAATTTTGAATGTATCTAAGAACTCTTTTCGTGCAAAACTATGCTGCATCCAAATAAACTTCTCTTCACGTTTAAACAACAGCCCAACGCTTGCAAAATCTCGTATCTCAGCGTAGTCAAAGCCGGCTACACAAGAATTCCCCTTTAAGTCACCAACAGGCTGATTCGTAGCCATTAACTTCTCATGTGTAGTAATATCTGACTCCGTGTCGCCTTCTGTAAAATTCATCCGTTTTACAACGAATTCACGACGACCAGAGGGTTCTTCTTCTAATTTTAAATATTCATCCATAACCGTTGAATAAAGTCGTTTAGCATAAGGAGAGTCCTCCTCAAACATCGGATTCGCTTTCGACCACAATTCCGGCTTGTCCATTTCTTCGATTGTGTCGAGTTTGCATATAAACGGGAATAAACGATCATTCTTGTTTTCGCCAGTAAATATTTTTTGCGCTCGTTCTAATGTTCTATCGTAAAACCCTTCTCGAACGTGTCCGTTCGTACCGTTGTAAAACGTGCGCGGATGTTTGATTTTCCCTAACCCACTTCGCTGAATATCAACAATATCCGAGTTTTCAAACATATGGATTTCATCAAATTCAAGACAGCCGTCACGAGCGCTATCCATCGTTTTAGGATTATTTGTCCGGTAGCTAAAAATAGAATTTGTCACTCTGTTCGTAATTGCCATTTTTGTTAAATAGAATTGCTGTTCTAAACGTTTCGCTTGAACAGTTTCGTAGACTTCTTTAAAGCTGACTTTTCCTTGTTTCTCAGAATTGGCTGTAATCGTCACATCATAGTTTCGGACGCCATAAAGCGGAGAAATAAAAAATGAATCTCTAGCAGACATAAAGCCATTCTTACCGCCGCCGCGTGCTATTGAGTTCAGAATTTCATTAAAAAACACCTCATCATCTTCCTTTTTATAAAGAAAAATGAAAGGTGTCATAAATTTCTGATATTTAGCTAAAGGGAAAAAGTTCTTCTCTGCGTATAGAATAAATTTTTTAATCATCTCATCATCAAAATATAAGTCGTCTCGTATTAAGACTTCTTTTTTTAGATAATCAACTAACTGAATGCGTTCTTTATTAAACGGAATAATACCTCGTTCATATAAGTCCACATACTCATCAAAAAAATAAGGTTTCAACAACGTCATATGAGATCACTACCATCCAAAGCAGCGATAGTAGTTGCTTCTCGTTTTTCTTCTGGCAGATAGTCAGTTAATTGTTTGATAATCCGCTGATACGATTGATCACGGGCATTATATTGTTTAGCAACTGGTCGCTCCCTTTCGTAAGGAATCTGATTTTCTGACTGCGAGAATAATTCATAATCTCCTTTTTCAGAAATATCAATCCACATTTCATCTAACAAAATTTTTAATCGAGCTGCTTGAGTTACTAATCCAGAAACGACTTTTTTCTTGTCATCTGATAGATCGCAAAACAATTCATTCAATCGTTTTTCCTCAGCCGCTACCTTTTCATTTCTGATTTTTAAATCCGCCATCCAATCACATCCTTTCCTATGGGGAGGGGGTTATACGTGTATCATCAATAGATCTACGGAGTTGACCCATCCACCGGTTTCCAAAATTTTTATTTTTAGCCAAAATATTTCGACCGGGGGTATGATTTTCTACCACCATTCATCATCAAATTTTTTCTTACGTTCTGCTCCGCGATAATTCATACGACTATGCCGTTTATTGTGGCATTCTTTGCATAATGTTCTTAGATTATCTATATCAGTAGCAAGTTCTGGGTGATATTCAAGTTCTTTAATGTGATCCACTTCCAAGATAGCATCATTAATAGTTGTAACCTTGCCCTCTTCTTTACACCATAGACACTCGTAGTGATCACGTTCCAGCACTTCTTGCCTTAGCTGCTTCCACTCGCTTGATGAATAGAACTTAGCTCTATCTGCTTTAGTTGTTACTTCAATCATCTACATGTCCCGCTTGTGTCCAATGATCTTCTTATCGAGGTACTTATCATTCGATGTTGAGTAGTATTCGATGTTGATGTCATTGGCTGAATCATCAGGCCACTCTCCGGTCGTCCTGTAATGATACGAGATATCTACCAAAGCTTTAGGCAGCTCATCCAACCTCTCACCTTTGTAATACACTTCAGGGACCGAATCAGTATCCTTCAGTTTGATTTCTAGTAGGTTAGGTTCTTCTTTGTTATTCAGATACTTAAGGCTTTGTTCAAGCAACTTCATTGATTTGACTCTTGCTTCCGCTCCAACAAAGTCATTAGTGAATCGTTCCACTGCATAAGCTTTCTGAAGTTCCATAGCGTCCCTAATTTCAGGAAGATAGCTGTAGAAACTATCAACCAGTAATTTTCCACGTGGTATCTTTTCAAAGTCTCCGCCTGTAAACACAAACGTAGCCGGATGTGATTGTCTAATCGCTCTTCCTAGGCATTCCGATGTTACTATGCTGTATCCTTCATGTATATAATCTATTAGCTTCATTGCTCTTCCTCCTTAATCCACTTAAAGAACTTGAACCACGCGAGCGTCTGCTCCTTGCTGTTACCATCAGGACTACTATGGCTCTCAGTCTTCAATACATGTATAGCAACATCATCTACGGTGTATGTGTCTGGTAACTTATCTCGTGCATGGTTGAAACACTGTTGCAAGTATTCAAAGTATGTCATGTTGATTCCTCTAAGAAACCATTCGCCAATCGCCGGCATAAACCAAAATAGTTTCGAGCAAACCGGACATCTTTTATATCCGCTCTCTCGCCAAATGACTCAGTAAAAATAATATGCATTGCTGGAGCTGGTTCTGTATGTTTCATAACTGTTATAGAAATTGCCTTGCATTTATCGTGGAAGGTTTCATCAAACATTTTGATATAATGCTCAGCTTGTTTCACCGTCTCACCCACAACTAGATATTTGTATATAGTCATCTTAACCACCTCTTTATGTTTGCCTGTATATGTTCATCCTTAAACCAACCAATACCAATGAGAACTAACTTATATTGATCAATCTCATTCGGTGTCGCTTCATCCTTCAGCTCAACAATGGTATAACGCTTTGCTATCTGCGCAGACATTGCGCGCTGCGGATAGTTACCCGCCAATGAAATGTACCAGTGGTTTCTCAATTGGATCAGTCCTTTCTTCGATGTATCTTTCTTCCGTATCGCCTAATGACTTCATTGTTTTCTTTACGTTTATATGTATTGCTCTTTATTGGCTTTCGAATTATTAGGTAAGGTTCTAAATCTGAACCAGCATAAATATAAGTTTCTTCATATCGTTGTTCGAGATATTGTGGACGATACATTTTACTCACTCCTTATATTGTCCTGTAAGCGTTACAATGATATAATCCCTTTAGGGTGAATCCTTTAAAAGTTTGTTTTTCATTTAGCCGCTGCGGAAACAGCGGTCTATTTTTGTATGCAAAATAAAAAGACCGCCTAAGCGATCTTGATTATGTATTAAAGCTCTCACCTCAGAACGTATCTGCCTGTACAGGAATGAGAGCATTGACATTAAATTAAGCAACCTACTCCATTATGGAACCCACTGTTTATCCATGCTGGCAGATAGGAATGCTCGGTTGCTTCGTTAGGACTATGACAAGATAGCCAATGTTACTCCCCTAACCTACAACTGAGAGCGTCTCACGTCTGAGATAGTATTCTATGCCTTTTAACTGAGTCCCAGCACGCTGGTAAATGCAGCCAATCAATCGGCATCCGATAAGATTGATTGTTTCCGTAGGTTCTTTATTGACGCGGCCGGATTCGAACCGACCTCATTTCCAACTCTGACAGTCAGATGCATCACCATGATGCTACACGTCAACTGGAGGAGCTACCTCCTGCAAGCTTGCTGTTGAGATTGACTAATCGGCAAGACTATCTTAAATCCTAGAGTCTACTAGTTACCTTTATCAGCTCGCTGACGATACTGATGTGGTCACATTTAAGTTACCTTTCGTCTAAGTCACTGGAGTGGCACCGCCCCACTCATGGTTGCCTAAGCATTAACCTCGCACGCATGCAACACGTCTTCTACTTCCGCCACAGTGACATAAAGACGGCATGCTCAATGTAGAAATCATTATTTCATGCCGCCAATTGTTTGCCTACTCTGTTTCCGCAAAGTGGCAGTGTAGTCAAAAAGAGAATAACCCACCAAGCTAGACGTTTGTATGTTAAGAGGTATAAGGAGAAACTTCATGCCAATAAAGTTAATTTGAGTCGTCTGCTTGATGGATTATTTAAAACTCTCTGATAATACTATTTTAGGGCATTGACAGGGTAGACAACTACACGTTTTTGTCTACTTCTGAAATGATACCTTTTTGAATAGCTAATGATTCAAGTATTTTGTATCTTTTTTTATATATCCCTGCTGTTGAACAATATTCTTTTTCAGCAATTTCGTACCAAGATAAATAATTGTATTCCCCCCACAAATATTTATCTACAATTTCTTTCAGCTCTGAGCTGAGACTCGCATAAGCCTTTGAAATGTCCATGTGCAGTTTTGAATAATATAGATAACTCTTATTATCTTCTCTCTTTATGAGATCAGTCAGAGCCTTTTCTGTATGAGTCTGGCTCCCCTTGATCCAAGAGTTAGTATCTTCTGGCTTCCATTCCTTAGCAACTAGTGCTTCTGCTATCTTGCTAGGTATCTTTTTATATGATCGGAAATCTTCTTCCAAATCCGCTAACTTAGTTTTAGTTAATTCTGACACTGCTTATCCCCCACTCAATCAATATTTACATTTTGTTATGCACATATTAACAGCTTTATCCACAATATATTGTGTTTCTACGTTTTAACGAAACCATATATTGTATTTCATTACTTAATTGGCGACGTTACCGGACTAACCTGTCTACCTCTGGCATCATGTCGATGATTTCCACTGCTATAATGTAATCTGACAAATCGTCCCATTCGCCCTCGTCTACCATTTCTTCACCTTTGTTGTTTTTCAGCACAATTTCATACCAATCATCGGTTAAAACTTTTAGTTGTGCATCATTGTCTTCAAATGACATTTCATACAAATCATCAGCATCTATCCTTAATAAACTAGCTCCTTTGGTATTACCCTTTATACGATAAGTTACATAGCCTTTGTATCCCCCTATTTGGAAGGTGACCTTAATAGTTTTGATTCCCCAGTGAATATTCAAGTCATAATTTTCCATATTTTCCTCCTCTATTGGCGACGTTAGCGGATTAACTGAACATCGATTAGACGCTTTAGCAACTCCCACTCATCCTTCGTCATAGGAATATCATGTTGTGTATTTTCTGGCTCTCTCGTCGTTTGAAAAAGTATGCCGTCCTCATTCGCACTAAAATACAAGGTATCTTCTCCCGTACAATGCCTGTTGATGAATCGGATATTATCAACGATGAATCCTTCTTTTTTATCCATTTGAATCCTCCCATTATTTACGATGCCGGATCTACTCCGATACCTCAACGCTTGCAAAATTCTTAGGATTGATCGATATTACTTTTTCTGTGTGTTTATCGGTGAAGTAGATAATATCTTCATTTCCTCTCTTATGATTTTCTAGAAAATTCATCCAACGACTCATAGTGAGTTCATTTGTTACATATACCTCATCGAAGTATGGATTGTTCACTCTAATTTCCATTTATTCCACCTCCAACAACTCTGGATTAGCAAAAACATTGCCAATAACTTCAAACTGATAAATCGAACTACCTAATGAGTTCATAAATTTGTCATGTCCGAAGCTCTTTTCGTCTAAATAAAACATGGTGTTTCTTTTTGAATATCTAACCAAGCCTTTTATTTCAAAAGGAGTACTCGAATCGGTAGTCAGATGTTGTTGTCCGACAACTACATCCCCTTCAAATATCTCCACGCCGTTCTTGTCTTTGAGGCCTGTTGATTGCATTAGATTTCTATAAGGAGTGCCATTTCGATCTGTTTCGCTCAGCCTTGTTGTGTAATCCAAATCTTCTTCATGATCAAATCTAAAATTTACGCTATCGTCAAATTCTTCT
>Ga0160505_100362_pt1 | contig 28101 bp, 13 predicted proteins | sample DIDeMG_FD_108225 | JGI IMG/M metagenome (GOLD analysis project Ga0160505, IMG submission 108225) | Enriched chicken feces microbial communities from UW Madison campus, WI, USA - DID2874_E49_Stillage MG | ecosystem: Host-associated > Birds > Digestive system > Large intestine > Fecal ... | reverse complement strand
GCTTGTCGCGTGGTAGACCGGGGTTCAATTCCCCGTCTCGGAGCATTTCTGCGCAAGTGGTTTAGTGGTAAAATCCAACGTTGCCATCGTTGGGCCCCCGGTTCGATTCCGGGCTTGCGCATTATTTTTTTTATTCCGATGCTCAAGTTATTTTGGTTTGAGCTCCTCCTAACTCTTAGAAGGTTATTTCGGAGTTGGCGAAGTAGAATGTTCGTAACCCGAATGATTTTCTTTACAAGATTGCTTACTTCAGGAATTGCTATGATTATTGAACTAAACTAGTTCCCGGTATTATTTTTCAATAAAGACTATGTTTTGTATGAAATTTTTGAATTTATCAAGTAAGCATTTTTTGAAGCATTAACAATGTGATCTATTGCAAATCGCGAAATATATTGCAAACCTGGAGCTGGTGAGAATCTTCACTACTTAAAACCTCCAGATTTGCTCAAAACGTGCTTTGAAAGCCATAAAGATAGCAAATATTAATGAAGATATCCTGATTTCTCTCTCTTTCATGCTTTTTTTTCCTTCGCCTATTCATTTAATTTTTCGTTCAAGTTCTCCATGGAAACAATCATTCCTACATAAGTCGCATTTTAAACATTTGACTAAAGTAAAGCGAGAAGCTGTGATAGAATAATAAATACTCTAAGTTCTTGAAAATCGAAGTCAGAAAGGGAAAATTCAATAGGGAAGTAGCGATCGTAGTTAGACCCTCAATACCCGAGAAGTCGTTTGAATCTTACCTTCTACCTGTTCGCAAAAAAACTGAGGTAGTTTCTCTGTTTTGATGGTTCGATTCAGTTAATGAATAGTCAGCAAAACCAATTTTGGCCAAAACCTGTTCTTTCTAGGTAAGGAATACTTGATTTTACATCTGGGCCTACTTATGTAATTAAAGACCCGTCAGTGTTTGAAATAGCTGTGCTGGATCGCTGCGGTCCCCGTCAAAGCTCCCATCATTCGACAAGGCACAGACCATATTAAAAGAGAAACTGTTCAGAGTAGGTGGACTACATACCATCGATGCTAATGTTAACTACTCTAAAATTGGATGACCAGCTAATATAGCACTATGGTTACTAGGTTTTAAAAGGAAGTTTGCCCCGGGGTCAAGTAAACATCAGAACATATGCAGGATAATGATATGGCAATTACAATCAAAGGTAATATAACAAAAAATACATTCGAGAGTTGACTGTCAGTCAGAGTGATATACTGAAACACTCAAAGGTTGATAAAACAGAGTTTGAAGGCATTTTCACATTCATTAAAGAAAAACATTATATGATAAACCAATAAAATTAAGAAATCAAGAAAGTCCGATATAGTGTAATGGCTATCACGGTTCGCTCTCACCGAGCAGATCGGGGTTCGATTCCCCGTATCGGAGTATTTTTTTTATAATTTTTGACTTCTACTATTTTTTGAAATCTCTCTATCACAACAATAGACATTTTTCGAATTTTTGCTCAAAATGCTTATTACATGCAACAAGTGCATCAATCCTAGTAGACAAGACTCTTAATTACTTCGTCGCAGTGTCCTTATAACCAGCCATTTGTAACAACTCACTTACTTGACTCTGAATACGACCATGTGGACAATTTCTTTCCAAGATTCTAGCCAGATAAATCACCAATGCTCGAGTCATAGAGACGACATCTGTCAGTTTCTCAGCAACTGCTCGGGAGTGTTCTGAACTTTCATCATCATATAACGAGAGGTAACCAGATGCCTGAGCTTCAAGTGCTATGCTCGAGACATCAATCGAACAAACGTCTATCGACTCACGACTGGAATTGCGCAATTGGTAAATCCAGCATGTCAAGGCACAGATATACACCGCAAACGGCCCATGTGAAACTGTGGCTATAATTCTTTCGTTAGCAAACAAAGTTCGAAGAATCTTGCACGCCCGAATGTTAGAATAAGATCCCAACTTAGACTTTGCCCACGAATCTAATTTCCTGAGATTTCGAGTAATCATAACCGTGTTGTATTTGGCTCTTCTTGGTGAAAGTCCCGACACTATGTCCATCCCAGAATACTCCTTGAACTTCAACAATAGCGTGAACTCACAGTACAATCCCAATAATCCCAAGTTGAAAAGAGTGATATTTGACCAAAACAGCGGTGACGCCCCATAGTCATTCATCAAACTTACTGACCCATCCTCAAATGTTGCTGCATTCGATTCTGCGATATGTGCGTGGAAATAAGTTTTCCAACTAAAAAATGCTTTCTCGATGTTATAAGCCATGAAATCCATACGATTGTCTGAAACATTCTCAACATCTAAAATACTCATTGTACGTAGTTCTCGTACTAATGAAAGAACCCCATGCAAGAAAATATACCTAGAGTATTGTGGAAAGCAATCACAATGATATTCCTTATAATCTCGTGACTGTGTTAAACGCCGAAGACTCCATAGAAAGTTTGGCCAACGACCCTCGTTTTTGACGTTTGGAATATGAAATTCCTTAGAACCATGGCCCTCAATGACATGCAGCTCAACGGAAAATGCCTTGAGCTTGCGAAGCAAAAATTCTCGTGGCTGCATTTTGTAGTGAATATAGAAACTTGAATGATCTGATGAATTCCACACTATATCTGAATACGGAAGCTCAAGCTGGATATCAAAAAGTGAAATTGAGTGGCTCCGGGAGTAGAAAAAACTCTGCTTGGTGTCAATTAGATACTCCAAAAATGCTAAACGCTTGAAACTTTCGTAGGTTACCCAACTTCTCCAGTTATTGTCATTTTCATCCAATTCATCCATCTTCGGCTCGTAAAGATTGTCATAAAGTTTCCTTTCTTTTAGTGTGTTGATCACGAATGGGTGAAACATTGAGGATTTCCGATGTTGTTTCAAGGTGCCTTGTATTGAGAGAAAAAAATCAATCAATGATGCAGCCTGTAGAAGACACAAGGGTATCTCATTCAAATCCAGATATTCTTGAATACTGACCAAAATTCTCACCAGTAGAGCATCTGCAAGTTTCTCGCCGAAGATTGTACTGCTAACATTTCTAGATGTGTCGTAGGATGCCCCCAATGCCATCATGCTAATAACCAATAAGTCATGACCCGGAGTTGGGTCATGAATGTTGAAGGTCGGACAATGAATAACAGGATATGAAGGATTGAAATACTCCCAATACAGTTGAAGATGTTCAATCAATGCCTCCATGGAGGCGTCCACATCATGCGTTGATAAAGATAGTGTCTCGCGAATGACTCTCAAGATTCGTAAATAAGATTCAAGATCCAAATGAGTCAACTCGTTTACAATTTCTGTCTCTTTGTTTGCTGCCATGAACTCTGTGAAATCCGCATCTTCGAAATATGGCTGTTCATCTTGGGATATTCCACTACCAAAGAGCCAACCATATGAGTCCTCGTAGCTATTCGCAAGTAAAGAAAATCCGTCAAGATTAAATATGGAATCAAAGGCTGTGTCGTGAACCTGAGGGATCACATCAGGATGACGTTGACTGTTAGTTTCTTTCAGATCAACTGTGGCTCCTGGGACGTTCAATGTGTGGGAATGGTCAATTCTTGACTTTTTCCTCTGACTTTTGGTAATCCCAAACAGATTGACGAAAACATTACCTTCATTTCCCTTGATTTTCATCATATGGTGGTGCTGCTTAGAAGCTTCGTGTTTTTTCATAAGATCTAATCGAGCAAACCCTCGGTGACATACCTTGCACTGATAAGGCTTCACATTTACATGGTTTGCCTCATGCCTTAATGCATAGTCTGGTCTCTTAAAGATCTTACCACATTCTGGATAAGGGCATTTATAGATGGGCATTATCTGAAAGCAAAGGGTTAACTGGACATAAGTTTCGGTTCGGTAGTGATAAGAATCCGGCATAAATCTTGTCTATAATTCTGGATGTTTCCTACACCTTAAATGTGTGAAATCAAACTGATATTAACCGAATTACTAACTAAATAATCACAGAGCTCACTATTACTTCTCGTTAGAGCCAGCCAATATCTCGACACTCTCAACAGATCCTGGTGATTCCTCCGTCGAAATATCGTCTCTAAGTGTTGCAAATGCAACTCCGTCATCGTCGTAGACATCGTCAACCTTGGATGTTGGACTGATATCCATCTGAGGAAATAAATAGTGCAAAATTACCACTGTTGTACCCGCCAATATGAGACCCCAAGCAAAAGAAATAAAATAAATCCGAGTCCAGAATCCAATCTGCTTACCATTAGCATCAGCAGCCAATCCTGGGAGTAGGAATGCACATCCCACGAAAAAAGCTACCATGCTTCTCCAGTCCCAGCCTCCCTTGTACCAGTAGATAGACTCCTTGGAACGAATATATAAGTCCTTCAAGAGGACTTTACGCTTGTTGACGATGTAGTACTTTGCAATAAGAATACCCGTCTGAGGCGAGGCAAAAGCACCCCAGCCTGTTCCAAACACCACGACAGCCTTTGCAGAAGACAAAATCTTCCATGGCCAGATCAAAATACCCACGAACATGATTAAGAACGAGCCTCTTCTAACATTAAGATATTTGGGAAGTAAGCCAGCTGCATCCATTGAAGCACACAAAGTATTTATCAACAAGTTGAGTGCCATTTGTTGCAAGACAAAGGCAAATGCTCCAAAGAAAACCGCTGCTCGAGCTTTACTGGTGTTACCCTCGAACTGTTGAATTTCTCCCAAGAGCACGACTGGATTCCAAACAACCTCACCCATCAAGTCCTTCGCTGCAGATGCTGAGATCACACCTATAATGGAAGAAAATGCCAATGAGCAAGGAGCACCAAGAAGCTGGGAAATAACTGGAGATCGAGGATGCTTGGCATATCTGGTATAGTCAGATTGACCTAAGCATCCTGTAGAAGCGGTCCCCAAGACTGCAAATATTCCTTTAACACAAGCCCATCCTAATTCACCTTTTGAGGTGAAAGTCTGCGAAGGCTGATGGAACATTGAACCAGCTCCACCTGCTTTTCGCGTTGTATAGCCGACAATTCCAAAGAATGCTCCCAAGGTAATGAAGGTTACGACCCGGAAAAACAAGTGCAACCTTTCTGGAGGAATCCACAAACATGGAACCATTAATACACAGTAAATCACCAAACCAACAAAGTTGGCCGAGCTGATACCATTGGCATTATTGAATGTGTCCCAAGTGAGAAAGCTGGGATTCATAGCTCCAATACATATAGTGATAGCCTGAGCACCGAAATAGGCTTGAACTCCCCACCAGATAATACCTGTCATGCACCGCATCACAATACCAAAAGCTGCTCCATTAATACCGTACATTACTCTTGTGATAAGAGGAAATCCAATATGCTGGTGTGCTCCGACCCAGCCCATCACAACTGCCAAAATTCCGTACAATATACCACCAGCAATAGTACATGCAATGCTCTGCTTAGGGGAAAGACCAAATCCAACTAGTGTGGATCCAGTGGTGAACCCCGATACACTTACACCTTCAATAATCCAATAAGTTGCGTAGGCAAAACCATCCCAAGTTCTTCTCTCTGGAGGAATCGGAATGAGATCTCGATTGGTAAGAGAATCATTCTCATAGAAGGCATTCTTGTCTTTGGGGACTTCGAGCTTCTTCTTAATATCCGTCCACAGTACCATGATAAGCTTGGTCTGAAATTACATGATCTAAGTTGAGTGCCCACCTATTTATCCACTCAGTTCGTTTGAAACTGTGTAATCACAGTTATGATCAACTCAGTGCAAATTATTCATTGTTCGCTGGTAATGTGGCTGATCCAGTAGTGCCCACTTTTTCGCCCCAAATAGGAAGGTGTTCGGTATTCTCACCACCGGGCTCACAATAAACTTTGCCCGTAAGATTGACCATAATGGTTGCAAAAAGGTAAAAAATGAATACTTTTAAGGTCGAATACATTAATCCTGTCTTTAAAAGATATTATCACATTCTTTAAACAGAATTACTCACAATTATCACTATTGCTTCTCTTTGGAACCCACCACAATCTCAATCTTCTCAACAGAACCTGAAAATTCTTCTCCTGAAATAACTTCTTGAGTTGTTGCAAACGCTACTCCATTGTCGTCATAGACATCGTCAACCTTGGATGTTGGACTGATATCCATCTGAGGAAACAAGTAGTGTAAGATCACCACTGTGGAGCCCGCAAATACGAGACCCCAAGCAAAAGAAATAAAATAGATCCGAGTCCAGAATCCAATTTGTTTACCATTGGCATCAGCAGCCAATCCCGGAAAAAGGAATATACAACCGACAAAAAAAGCTACCATGCTTCTCCAGTCCCAACCTCCTGTGTACCAGTAGATCGAATCGTTGGAACGAACATATAAGTCCTGTAAGAGAATTTTACGCTTGCTGACGATGTAGTATTTGGCAATAAGAATGCCTGTTTGAGGAGAGGCGAAGATGCCCCATCCCGTTCCAAATACCACGACAGCCTTTGCAGAAGACAAAATCTTCCATGGCCAGATCAAAATGCCCACACACATAACGAGGAATGAACCTCTTCGGATGTTAAGATACTTGGGAAATAAGCCAGCTGCATCCATAGAAGTAGACAAAGTATTGAGCAACAAATTAATAGCCATCTGTTGCATGACAAAAGCAAATGCCCCAAAGAAAACAGCAGCTCGTGCACTGCTAGAATTGTTTTCGTATTGCTGTATTGCTCCTAAGAGTGCCACTGGATTCCAAATTACTTCACCCATCAAGTCATTGGCAGCCGAAGTAGCAACCACGCCTATAATTGAAGAAAATGCTAAAGCGCACGGTGCTCCAAGAAGCTGGGAAATAACTGGCGATCGTTTGTGCTTTGCATACCTGGTGAAGTCAGATTGGCCCAAACAACCTGTGGAAGTGGTACCCAAGACAGAAAAAATTCCTTTGACACAAGCCCATCCTAACTCGCCAGATGTTGTGAAAGTTTGAGAGGGATGATGAAACATGGAGCCAGCTCCACCGGCTTTTCTTGTTGTGAAGCCGATCAATCCGAAAAACGCACCCACGGTAATGAAAGTTACTACTCGGAAAAAGAAGTGCAACTTTTCTGGAGGAATCCACAAGCATGGAACCATCAATACACAGTAAATCACCAAACCTACAAAATTGGCCGAGGTGATACCGTTAGCATTATTGAAGGAGTCCCAGGTAAGGAAACTGGGATTCATAGCTCCAATACATATAGTGATAGCCTGAGCACCGAAATAGGCTTGAACTCCCCACCAGATGATACCCGTCATGCACCGCATGATGATACCGAATGCAGATCCATTAATACCGTACATTACTCTTGAGAAGAGAGGAAATCCGATATGTTGATGGGAACCAATCCAGCCCATCACTACAGCCAAAATTCCGTACAATACACCAGCAGCAATTGAACATGCAATGCTCTGTTTAGGAGAAAGACCAAATCCAACAAGCGTCGATCCAGTGGTATATCCAGATATACTTACACCTTCAATAACCCAATACGTTGCATAGGCAATACCATCCCAAGTTCTTCTCTCTGGAGGAATCGGAATGAGATCTCGATTGGTAAGAGAATCATTCTCATAGAAGGCATTCGTGTCTTTGGGGACTTCAAGCTTCTTCTTTATTGCTGACCACAGCACCATATTGTTGTTGCTTGTTAATTGTCAAGTTAGACAGCAATTAAGTGCATACCTATATAGCCACTAAGATTACTTAGAATGCGTTATCACAGATAAGTAGTAGCTAAAATGCATGTTGTACATTGTTTGACTTATCTGGATTGCCCACTTTTTTGGTTCCAAAAGGAAGGTATTCCGCAAAAATAGGTCCGGGCTCATAATATCTGTTATCCACTATATTGATCTTAATAATTGCACATATTTACGAAAACAGCATTCCTAAACTCTCTCATGTCTCCTTCTACTGAATTCAGCTCCTTTCAGGATATTCCTTCCATCACTTTGAATAATGGTGTTGTTATGCCTCTCTTTGGCTTAGGAACTTGGCAATCGCAGCCAAACGAGGTTTCTCGGGCCGTTGAACACGCATTAAGATCCGGTTATAACCATGTCGACACCGCTGCTATATACGGAAATGAGGAAGAGGTTGGGCAGGGAATTGCTAATAGTGGGATTCCCAGAAAGAATATTTTTCTCACCACCAAATTGTGGAATTCTCATCATGCACCACTAGACGTTCCGGTCGCATTGGAAGAGAGCTTGCAGAAGCTTGGAGTGGACTACGTAGACTTGTACTTGATGCATTATCCTTGTGCTAACGATAAGGAGAAGGTGATCCGGGATAATGATTATGTTCTAGTTGATATTGACTACATCGACACATGGAAGGCTATGGAGAAATTGCTTGACACTGGAAAGGTGAGAGCTATTGGGATCTCCAACTTTTGTCACAGTGAAACACAAAGGTTGTTGGACAGCTGTACAGTCAAGCCACAAGTCCACCAGATGGAAATGCATCCTTACTTGATGCAAGATGAGTTCTTGGGATTTCACAACATCAACGAGATCCATGTTACTGCGTATTCGGCATTCGGAAACCAAAACCAGCTGTATGAATTAACAGGTGAACCTCGGACCTTAGAACATCCTACAGTTGTGGAAATTTCCACCAGGTTGGGATGCAGCCCTGCCCAATTGCTAGTTGCATGGGCACTTCATAGAGGAACCTCGGTGATTCCCAAGTCTGTTACCCCGAGGAGAATTGACGAAAATTTGAGAGGAGTCTCAGTAAAATTATCCAATGAGGATTATGCGGCGATATCTAACTTGGGATTTCTGAGAAGATATGCTGATTTTGGTCCATTTGTCGGATACTGGTACTATAAAGATTTGGAGTGTCCTGGAAAGAAGCCACAGGATCACTAGTTACCGAATAGAATGTTTTAATCTACAGATTAGTAGACACGATGAGTAATCAAATTTGAGCGAGGAGAACACCACACAAAATTACAGATAGACTCGTCGTATCAGTTTCCAGACTGAATTATCTCCGCCTTTCTCCACACAAACTGTGGTTGGCTATCTCTCCACCAAAACGTCCAAATTGGGTAATGCCCACCAAAGTTCACTGATTAGACTTTTCGATATGGCGAAATTGATAGAATATATTAGACTTGCTGATGCAAATTAGTGCCCCGGACTATGACTATTCCTACTGAATTTCCCCAGGGGCAGTTTTCCGTGCCAGTGATTGATTTCAAGTACTTCCTCAATGGGTCACCAGATGAGAGGTTGAAGACTGCGAAAGAAATGGTTAGGGTGATGAGAGAAGTTGGATTCATGTATGTGATAAACCATGGAATTTCTGAATCCGATCAGAAGAGAATGTTTGAATGGAGTGAGGCATTTTTCAAGCTTACTGATGAACAGAAACTGAAATGTGAGCATCCTCCAAACGGAGCACACCACAGAGGTTGGTCTCTGGTAGGAAAAGAGAAAGTTGTTCAAATGGTTTTTGACAAGGATCAAGTTGAAGATTTGCGCAAGATTCCTGATGTAAAAGAATCTTTTGAATGCGGAAATGAAAACCAGAAAGTGTTCTATAACATCTGGCCAGACGAGAATGACATCTATGGGTTCAGAGAGTATTGTCAATACTATTTCAAAATCTGCAATGCTACATCTAAGCATCTTCTCAGGGCAATTGCCCTTGGAATGGGATTAGAAGAGGAGTTTTTCCTTCCTTACCATTCGGCTTCAGGTAATCAATTGAGATTACTCCACTACCCACCAACTGATGAAAAGTCTTTGAAAGATGGTAAAGCAGAGAGGATTGCTGCTCATACGGATTTTGGTACGTTGACAATGTTGTTGCAGGACACATGTGGCGGGCTTGAAGTTGAAGATCCGCATAACAAAGGCACCTACGTTGCTGCACCCTGTATCCCAGGGTCTTTGGTGGTCAACACCGGTGATTTCTTGATGAGATGGTCCAACGACGAGCTTGTTTCTACTTTGCACAGGGTGAGAGCTCCTCCTATTGACTCCAGCACGGGTGTATCCAAAGTGCGTTATTCCATTCCATATTTCGTTTCTGCTGACGACAATATGGTGGTGGACTGTTTGCCGGGTACATTCTCGGATTCGAAACCTAAGAAGTACTCACCTATTACGGCGGGCGAATATCTTGCAATGAGGCTTAATGCAACCTATTAGGCAATTAGCAAGATTCAATGTATTGATCATCCCCTAGCTAGTAATCTGCGAAAATAGTAAATCCTATACTGCTTATGACTGAATGATGTCTTCGGTCAAGTAACGAATATCGGGGGCGCCAGGGTTAGGATTACGATTTCCGAATAGCATTCTCTCGTTCTCGTAATCCCAAACCGTGTAGACGTACTTGAAAAGACCTGGCCCCTGCTGCACCATCTTGGAAGAACTTTGAGCGACACCCTTGAAGAAGCCAATGGGGTTGCCTTGCGGAAGTCTCTTGTAGAGGTCGACTGTGAATTTGAACTTTCCTCCTCCGAGGGAATAAATAATCACCGGCTTTCTGCTTTTAATCACCGAACTCTGAAATTTACCATTGACAGTTCCCAAGATTCTCATGACGTCGGAATATGCCAATTTGTCAATGGAGAAGTTGATTCCACCAGTGTCAAACATGGTGGTGGTTCCTGGTTGGTAAGACAAGGTGAATGGGTTATCAACAGTATACTCCTGTGCTCCGTCACCACGCTCGTAGTAGATGGGGTTGTCTACTTGCAATCTACCATTATTGAGAGGAATTGCCACGAGCTTTCCAATGAACTTCGAGTAATCTATGGCTCCAAACATGAAATTTCCATCGTAATTGTCTGGAGTGTCATCGTTGTAGGAGATGGCAAAAGATAAGTTACGGATAAGTCCAGCTTCCCTCATCATCATAATAACCGAGTCGTAAGGCTTTCTTCTGACACTGTTGACATCAAGACCAAAGATTGGAGTCTGGAAGGTGGTTTGCATGACGAACGAGGTGTTGAACTGTCCAGCACCTTGACCTTCTCCAAAATAAGCCTGATCAAACACAAACCACTTGAAGTCGGAGCTGGTGGGCTGATTCCAGTACATGTTAGGCAAGAATCTCGTCTGTGAAAACGTGGAGGATGAACTTGCATTGTACACCGAATACTTGTTCTCAGGGTACCCATTGATACTGCCTGGAATGAATGCGTTCCAAGACCCAGTATCGAGCAACACCGTTGTATTTTGCGGGGGTGTACCCAAGGCGATATTAGCCTGGGGAGTGTTGAGATTTGTTCTAGCTTGGAAATTCTGCGAGATGTACTTGACAGTCTCACCATTAGCTACCTCCAAGTAGAAGATAGCTAATAGAAGCAGCACGAGGCAATTCATGGATAAAGTTAATGATAATGAAAAACAAGTGGAATTATTGACAATTTGAATGCCATCTTGGACTTTGCAATTTCTTTGTCAAATCTAGTGAAGGAACTTACTAAATGCATGAGTACATGAGTGTCGATCGTTATGCACAAGCAATGACGTCCTATATGAAATCTGCTAATACATCAAGACATTCTTTTGTCATGTCAGGCGGCAATTTATGGAATTATCAGTCAAAAAATAAAAGCGGTCTTATGCAACCCAAATGAATAGTCTATGATTTTTCATGTACGCTTGCGATCTACCTGGTGTCCTGACAAAAGAATAAACCCGATTATTATTTCACTGTACCCCTACTGTGTCCAGATTTATGTCCGTCTGCACCTCGTATAAGGCATTTAATAATAGTCGACTACTATTATTGAACCTTACAGGCGTCGTTTCATTGATGGGCAGATTCGTTGCTAGAAAGGTAAATTCCGTGCGAATTGTGTTCCGATAATTCCGCACCAAAAAGTTTAATAGAAAAATACTTATGGTGATCTTCTTGATTCAGAGAGTTTAGGAGATGATGATTTCAATGTGAAAGTTGCAGAAACCAATATATGTGTTCGAAGTTCCATCTACCGATCTTAACAGTTTCGAGAAAACTGGCCCTCAAAGGAGTCTTCTTGGGGTAGGTATCCAAATTTCCGCATCAACATGCAATGGCCACTAAATTGAAGGATCAAATCCCAAAATGCTATTATACCTCGGCAAGAGAAAGCGGAGAAATCCCTTTGCATTCTATGGCCGTTGTTGCACGGAAATTGACTTTCGGACAGGATATTGATCACCCGATCGTATAAATCAAGAACATACGAGCGAAAAAACATTCATACAATGATGCCCGAAAACTTGCACTGCGCGATTAGTGTGATGAGATTGATCGAAATGGTTCTGCTTGGCGTTTGCTTTGAGTTGGTTGCTCGGGCGGACCACTTACGATCATTGGAGGTGTGAGCATATTTTGTTGCGGGCTGCCGTTGTAACTTCATCGACAAATCAGGTTGACCTTTATGGACTGAACAGTTATTCATTCCAGAATTACTTGTAGTTTCGATTTCTTTTCTTATTTTTATTTTCATCTAATTTTCACTTCAATTTTTTGATTGCCAATTGAGAGGCTTCTCTTCTTACTTAAGTTTCTTTATTGCTAACCAATTCCGCTCCTATATCGTTTTGGTCATTGTGCATGTTTAAATCCGTTAACAAACGGAAGTTAGAACAAAGCTAGGCATGGTGGAAGTAAGCATTGCAATGATGCAGTGCCAAGCAGTATACACGTTTCGGAATTGACAGAAGACCATAGTGGGTCACGGAGAGGTATAGTAGCATTAGTCTACAAAAGGTAATTGACTTGACAGAATTGGACCATGCACTGAAAACAATGAAATCTATGCGCAAGCACAGAGGAAAAGTATGACGATCAATGAATTTTCTCCTTACATTGTATATTTCTGTTATCTTGTTACGTTTAACGTCTCCAAATTCCAACCTCGGATCTCGGAGCTCGCTTGCTCGATACTATGCAGAGAATCGCATGATCAACTCAAAGTGGGTTGATGGTACTTGCGTGATATTCGATGGCATAGAGCCCAGGTCTATTGGATCATAAATGGAAGTTTGAGAGAAGAGAACCATCGAAGCGCTGCAAGCCAGACGGAGGAAAGCGATGGTATTGGAGCTTCATCATGTGGAGTGCTGATCTGGTAGAACAGCAAGGTTGTTAAAGCACGTTTCCCACAGCTCTTGGAAGCTCACTTCTCTAAATTTGTACGTAACAGTAAAACTCATTTCCTCTTTTCATGTGCTCTTTTCTTAGTTATGTCACATTTTAAGGGGCTCATTCGAAGGTGGAGGGAGCAGAGTATTAACCTTTGATATTTTCTTGTATTTCGTTTTTCAATCTATACTTCTAAATGTCATTGTTCTTACTCTCGTCCGAACCTTGCAAGAATCCACATATTCTTCTCTTAGGATCAAACTTGGCCCTTAATTCAATAACCCTTTTGTGTGCTTCTGGGGACCAGAAATCAGTAATACGCTTCTGAAAATCGGAATCTCCCAAGTATGAGCCCACACTATGCTTCTTCAACACATCAAACTTGTCAGACAACCATTCACCATTGATCTGGTCCTGCTTCTCGTCGGCAGCAATCGTGTAAACAACAATGTAATGATTCGATCTCATGGTCACGGCCATATCCTCCAATGGAACCAAGGGTTCCAAGGAATTATAGAGACAGTATGTATTCTCGTTGGGAATGGTGGTGAAGGTCGACTCCAAAACCTCCGCCGGATCTGATTCTGAATCCAAGAACACATTTTCAGCACGATAGTAGTGTTCCTTTGGATGATTGGCAGCCTGATCCTTGTATTCGTCGGTGATGGAAGTTTCTTCTCCGTAAGTCTCAAAAATTGATCCTGAAATCTTAGTTGAATGGAAAATATCCAATTGCTCCAAGCATTCCTCCTTAGTATCCTTGTAGGCTATAAGAAGTGCAATGACATTTACTTCATTGGTCTTAGGATCGCGTTTGGACACAACAACTGTTTCCACGTCCTCATCAGCAGATGGCGAAGTTTTCGAAACCCAAGAGAGCACCTCCTTGAATTTGTTGGCAGGGTAAACGTAGACCGACTTGAAAATGCGCTTAATAGGGAGGGTTTTTAATTCGAAGTTTACTACCACACCTGGGAATCCCGGTCCGGAGCCTCTAGCCAACCAAAACAAATCAGAATTCTCAGTCCGGCTACATGTCACCAATTGACCATCGGCAAGCACAACCTTTATCGATTGGATCCTTTGACATGCCCAGCCCCAGCCTCTACAACCCCAACCCATTCCACCTTGAAGCAAGAACCCACCAATTCCCACATCAGGGCAATGACCTCCGGGAAAAAATCTTCCCTTAGGAGCTAATGCTTTGGTTAAAATACCTCCAGTGACACTTGTTGTGGCGGTAACCGTCTCAGTATCTTCGTTGTAATCGATTTCCTTGTAGTCTCCCAAATCAAGCAAGATGGCACCATCACGAACACACCAAACGGGCCAGCTGTGGCCACCGGAGATCACAGAGATCTTCACATCCAAAACATTGGCCAATTTCACAGCGTTTACGATATCTGCCTCGCTGTGCACTTTGACAACTGCCACTGGCAACCTGTCCTGTCTTCTGAGATTAAAGACACGGCTGTAGGCAAGTACTTTGAATCCCGGTTCGCTGTTCCATACGATGTCAATGTCCTATGTGAGCCTTTGTACTTCTGGGTCGCTGGTGTTGACTTCTCCCATGTTGAAATGTTCAATGGTGAAAGAATAGCAAAGATTCGATATTGAGCTCTCGAAGTCATGCACTGCACACAGTTGGGAGCTGCATAACCTAAATATAGGCATGGGCTAATAAGAAAATTGGTGGTGGCCATGCTGACACAAAATGGAAGAACCTGTCACAGCATTGATTAAATTCCTTTCTGTCAAGAATTCTCTTTGAGTTGCCCCAAAGGGCAGTTTGGTAACCAATCGAGGTAGTAACTCTGACCATTCGGACTCCGACCTATCTCAGATATTCTTGCCATTAAACGACTATCTTAGCTGACGAAATAAGAGACAAGTCTGGCAACATGGATCTCATCTTTTTAATTGACCCCGCTTCCTCTGGGCTTGACGTATAAATTGGCACATCGGACCTTCTCGTCCTAGCCATATTGGAAGTCCATTTATCGCTGCTTTTAATGAACTAGTATCATCCAGAGGAAACGAGAATGTCCAATATCAAAAATTGTTGGAGTTTTGAAACTGCCATGGTTGGAGGAAGCAGTGCCTAATCTGGAACTTGACCTCCTCATTATCTCATTCAGAATATGACATAAGTTGACGAAGGACAAACACCTCGAAATAATTTGCGAACTTTAAAATTAAAATCTTCTGCAAATTGTAAAACTTGTAGTTCTCTTCAAGGAAATCTTGTCCCAGATCAGTTCACTATCTTGGCTATTGATTTCGCTCGACATTCTCGAATCAAAATTTCCGCAGCTTATCAGTGAAAATTTTCCGTTTGGTGACAAACATCTTTGACAAAACGCCTTATGCACCCCTTTTCGACTTACCTCACTTAACAATTTGCCATAGGTCTCAGACAGACTCTCCTTAATATTCTCCTATCTCCACTAATCAAACCTATTAAATTGTACTTTTGCCCAGCAAATTTGTGTCCTTTTGACGTTATCTCACACAGGAATCCACTTTTGACACATTTTACAGTAAGTATCCAACAAGCAAAATCGTAATATTCTACATTCTAAAAGTGGTATCTTCGAAAAGTCGTTTTTGGCATCATTATTCCTATTTTGGATTAATTGCCGCTCAGTGCGGTCAATGTTGCCCCGGTGATCACCGTGCAAACTTTGATAAGCCTTTCTAATACGCACTCACAATGCCTTATCTCGTATGGCTCCAAATTGCCCATCGGAGCTTCTGGTACTTAACCACCACGTTGTACTCGTAATTGATCCAGTCACCTCAATCTTTTCTCTCCCTATTTCACCTTTAATTTCTTGTCTAAATTCTTAAAATGGTTTCCTTGAAGGTCGTTGCTCTGACCTTCTTCGCAGCCTCTGTGCTCGCTACTAGAAAAGTTTTCATCGATAACGATGGTTTGACTCCTTTGGAGGTCGTGCTCCCACTTCTTGGAGACATGGAAATTGTCGGAATTTCTGCCAGTTTCGGTGACCCATCTCTTCCAGACGCATTGGGAGTTGCATCCGATATTCTTGCAAACTACTCCATCTCGAAGTGTATTCCTTTGTATGCTGGTGCAGAGAAGCCTTTGCTCAGAACGAAGAAGACTTTTGACATCTGGCAAATGCTCTATGGTGAGTTTGTCTGGAAAGGTGCTTGGGCTGATGACTACGAGGACTCGTACAAAATCTCCGAGGTGTCCTACAATGACTCATTACCTGCTGCCATGGCCCTCATTAATGCCGTGAAAGCTTACCCTGGAGAGGTGGAGATCTATGCTGCTGGTTTGATGACCACCGTTGCTCAAGCCGTGTCCATGTGGCCAGAAATTGTCAACGAAGTGAAAGCTTTGTGGATCATGGGAGGATACATTGATGGCCAATACGTTCTGGCAACCGGAGGAGATCTTGTGGACGACCTTTTCACTGACTTTAACTTGATGTTTGATCCAGAGGCAGCACAGATGGTTTTCACTGCAGGCTTTAAGGATGTCTACATTGGAGGTAACGTTACGAACAATGCTTACCCATCTCAAGAACTTTTCGACTCGTTAACTTCCAAGTTTGGCTACGAGAACATCACTACTGAGGACAAGTACTTCGCTATTTCCAGTTTTGTTGGCAACGACAATGCTACCGATGTGTCCCTTCCATTGTGGGACGAGGTTGTTTCTGCCTTCATGGCTTTCCCAGACTTGTTGGAAGACACCATGGAGGTTTGTGTTGGTGTTGATACCTCTTTTAACTCGCCATTCTATGGAAACTTGAGAATCTGGCCTGCCAACCTTGCTCCAACTATCGGAACCTGTGGAAATGCAACTTACGTCAACTCTATTGACCTCAATGCAGCCTTGGGTAAGATTGGCGATGCGTTGTCTTTAGACTGGTCCCAATACTGTTCTGCTGGTGGACCAATTGCATTTGAGTTGTAAAACAAGATAAAAAAACCCTTCTGACTTTCTCTCGATACCATTTTTTCGAATTATTTAGTTAATTTATGATCCGTATAGAATTACTTCGTTGTTTTCAAGCATTAATACTTAAGCTAGGAAGAAGGAACAGTGATAAAACCTCAAAAATAGAAAACGAACTAGGAAGTTGTCTGTTCACCATGAACCCTGTTTTGACTTGAGAAGCTGTTGCTACAAATGAATAGTCCGCATCACATTATTTATCGAGATCTTTATGGAATGACTTGTCGATTGTAAAAATTGAAAGAAGTTTACATTAACCGATAAAGTTATTTAATACTTCTCAATTGTCCCCGAGCTATAAGAGTGAGGTTTGGCGGTCTGTGCTATCATATGCTTGCCAGAAGACAGATAAGTGAGAGCCTACATAATCAAGTATAATTTTCTCAATTAATCGATCAAAAGAATTAACAGAACAGGAAATTTACTTAATTGCAATCGATTGACGAGGAGAAAGATGCAATTCCTCAGCCTCAATCTTGTACTTTGCAAACTGCCGTGTTGGGACGTCACGCTCAAACATAAGATCCAACTCTTCGTAAGTTCTGCCCTTTGTTTCAGGCAATCTGAAAAAGGCCCAAATTAATGTAGGGAACGCTGTTCCAAACCACACAAACGCAGTCTTTCCCTTCAAATTAGCATTACCTGGGTTCATCAAGTAAGGCTCCACCACGTTGGAAATCAACGAACACAAATTATATGAGTTTCTTGCAAGTGCAATGGACTGGGAACGCAAATTCGTTGCAGAGATCTCCGAAACAATGGTGAAGGCTAACGGTCCAATCGTAAGCGAGTATGTTCCCACCCAACAGATGGTGATAGCTGCTTGAGCCCATTTGACTCCACTTGAGTGCTTAGCAGGGAAAGCCAAAATACCGATAAGCAACAACAAAGTGACAAGCACGGCGTAACCCGTAACGTAAATGGTTCTTCTGCCAAACCTGTGGAGCAAGAACCATGAACAAAGAGTACCAGTGAAGGCAATAGCAGTGGTGCCTAAATTCAATTTGTAAACTTCAGACAGAGCTAATCCAGCCTGAGAAAAGAAGTAAGAAGGTGAATATGCAAACGTTGAACCAGAAAGAACTTGACCAGCAAATGCAATACAGGCAATTTCAGTTCTTCTTCTGTTTGGACCTTGGAACAAACGCAAGTATGCTCTCCAGCCCGAGTTTTCTTTATCAGCAGACTTCAATCTTTCTTGTTCTCTTTCCAACTCGGTTGTTCTGATCATCAACGCAACTCTAGCCTCAACTTGGTTGTGGATGGATTTGTTGGTGATTCTTCTCACAACCTTTTTAGCATCTTCAATTCTTCCTTTTCTGACCAACCACCAGGGCGAGTCAGGAGCCAACCAAGTCAAAATAAAGAGAGGTGGAATCCACACCCACTGAACAGCAAATGGAATTCTATATGACCATTGTGTCTTGTTCTCAACCAATCCCTTCAATACACCAGCAGCAATGAACTGGCCAATAGCCCAACACATATTGACATAAGCCAGTAACTGTCCTCTAAGAGCCAATGGGGCAATTTCAGACGAATAGGTTGGACCCATGGTAGCAAAAATGCCCCAAGGAATACCACAAAGAATCTGACCAATAAGCAAATGCGTGAGAGAGGTAGCAAAGAAGGTGATGAAGATGAACGCACCCATTAGCAACAAACTGACCATAATGACCTGACGATGTCCAAATTTCTCAACAAGCCATCCGTTAAAAATCAACGTAATGATAATACCCACAGTCGAAGCCGTCGAAAGACCCACCTGCCATGGACCCGTAAGTTGATAATTGGTTTCGTCCCCATGAGTTGGTTGTCCATACTTCTTCTGGAAGGAAGGATATGCGTAGAAAGATCCAATCAAGATATTGTCATAACCTTCCATGATAATGGTCGCACTCATTACTGCCGACCAGAGCACAGCCCATGTATGAGTCTTCAATGCCTCTCTAATGGTGAGCGCATGCTCAGTTTCAGTGGCATCGTTTGCCTCGACATCGAGGACGGGCATCACATCGTGGATCCTATCTGTTTTATTTAACGAGTCATCGCTGATTCTGGAGACGTGCTCCGTAATTGGTTTGTCGTCAAGACTAACAGAAGACTTCATATTTGGTTGGCTTAGAGTTGAGCAGAAATCAGAGTTTATAAATACTCATGCTGGTAGGAACTCTACGACAAAGAGGCATCAACAATTTTTGTCTACTCCGCATCTTGTGGGCTAATGGAAAACCGAATTGCAGACTCCATGTACCGAATGTACAGTGAGTGGTTCCTAGTCGACTGTGCAGAGGGGACAATAGTCCAAAAATATTGTTAAAACCACCGTTTTGCTGAGGACTCAGGGCTCTTTCATGCTCTATAATTCCCAATTGGATGATTGACGCCGTGCACGTAGGATGGACCTTCCATGTAAAAGGACAAGATTACTTAACATCTGTCTATTTTATTAAGCACTCATGCAACCATACTGCATATAATTGACTAATGACACTCGGATCCCCCATATTTCCCCCACATATTGCCCCACATTTGCGGACTGTTCCCAAAATAGGCCAAATCTTAAATCCGGTTTTCGCAATTCATACTTCATTCGAGAATTTTGGTGGGGGAAGGACCCAAAATTCAAGGATATCATTGGGCTTCAATCCAAAATTCCGAGGTGTCAGTGCATTTCTGCTGTCAATTACTCGTTCGAGTCCACCCACTTTTTCTTGTACCGGCATGGACAAGGCTTGCAAAGAACAGCATTTTAGACCACGGTGCCATTTTTCAATGCGGGATATTTCACATATAAATTTAGTCATAGCTAGAAACTAAATTTTTTTAGCTAATCTTGGATTCTACCAGATATTTTCCATTCAATTACTGATTGCTAGTGCACTATGTCTTCAGGAAGAGGTTTTGTCGATAGACACGTACCTTCAGACACCAGATTTTCTCGTGGAATGTGGGAATTAAAGGAATCCGTGGCCATCAAATGGGCCAATGACGTTGTAAAGCAGGAATTAAAAGACGGGAAGGTGTACAGTGTGGCAGGAATTCATCCTATTCGCAACAGAGCCGACACTCTTAACAACCCACTGATCACTGCAACGTTGCAATCTCCAGCACCTGGAGTGGTTTTGGGTGAAACTTACCACTATGTTTCTGCTTACAAGAACAATGGCGAGCCAAAATTTGATCTCACTCATGATGGTAACCATGTTGCCAAATTAACCAAGTCAGAGAACAACGTTGACGTTGATGCTGGCAGTGGATTGGTTGCCAAAGTTGGAACCGAGAAGTTCGGTATTGAGTATGAGGGAGATGGCAAGTTGCTTACTAAATTGGGCTTCAGATCCGTGGGGTGGGTCCAGGACAGCCGTTTCCAGGACAAATATGGTCGTCCAACGACCTACACCACTCTTCAGTTCCATCTCTCGGTAGGTGAGAAGATCTATGGTCTTGGAGAGCGTTTTGGCCCATTCCAAAAGAACGGACAGAGAGTGGAGATTTGGAACGAGGATGGAGGAACTTCGTCAGAGTGGACCTATAAAAACATCCCTTTCTACATCTCCAGCCGTGGCTATGGTGTGTTCATTGACTCTTCATCTGATGTGATCTTCGAGGTTCAGTCCGAGAGAACCACCAGGGTCAATGTCACCATTCCATCGGAAGGAGCCAGATGGTACGTGATCTATGGTCCAACACCCAAGGAGATTCTACAGAAATATGCTAAATTGACGGGATTTCCAGCTCTTCCACCGGCATGGACGTTTGGATTATGGCTCACCACTTCGTTCACCACTGATTACGATCTTAAGACTGTTTCGTCATTCATTGCAGGCATGAAGGACAGAGATATTCCACTCAGAACGTTCCACTTTGACTGCTTCTGGATGAAGGGTTTCCAGTGGTGTGACTTTGAGTTTGACCCAGACATGTTTCCCGATCCAGCAGCTATGCTCAAACAGTTGAAGAAGGACTTTGGAATCAAGGTATGTGTGTGGATTAACTCTTACATCGCTCAGGAATCGGCACTTTTCAAGGAGGCCGATGAGAATGGCTATCTCATTAGAAATGTAGATGGATCCCTGTATCAAACTGACTTGTGGCAGGCTGGCATGGGAATAATTGACTTTACCAACCCAGAGGCGTACAAGTGGTTTCAGGGACAGATGGAGAAGTTGATCAACATGGGAGTGGACAGTTTCAAGACTGATTTTGGGGAGAGAATCCCATGCATTGGAGTTAAGTACCATGATGGAAAAGACCCTGTCGCGATGCACAACTATTACACCTACTTGTACAACAAGTGTGTCTTTGAAGTGTTGGAGAGAAAACTTGGTAAGAATGAGGCCTGTCTTTTTGCTCGTTCAGCCACTGTTGGAGGTCAAAAGTTCCCTGTCCACTGGGGAGGAGATTGTGAATCATCTTTTGAAGCGATGGCCGAAAGTTTGAGAGGTGGTCTCTCGTTGTGTCTTTCTGGATTCGGTTTCTGGTCGCATGACATTGGCGGATTTGAAGGCGCAAGACCCGAACCTTCTGTTTACAAGAGATGGTGTGCTTTTGGACTCTTGAGCTCTCACTCTAGACTTCATGGCTCATCCTCTTACCGTGTGCCATGGCTCTTTGATGACGAAGCATGTGATGTGTTGCGCAAGTTTACCAAGTTAAAGTTGGAATTGATGCCTTACATTTACTCTACGGCAATTAATGCCCACGAGACAGCAACTCCTGTGATGAGAGCAATGCTTTTGGAGTTCCCAAAGGATAAAGAGGCTTACAGTGCTGACACTCAATTCATGTTAGGTGAGAACATTCTCGTAGCCCCAGTTTTCAATGAGGAGGGTGATGTTTCCTACTATGTGCCCAAAGGTGAGTGGTATGGATACATTGACGGTAAAGTCAGAAAATCGACCGGAGAATGGATGGAGGAGAAGCACGATTTCCTCTCCTTACCAATTCTTGTTAGAGAGGGTTCTGTGTTTGTATCTGGCCCCAACAATGCTTCTGTTCCGGACTACGATTACACCCTGGACTTTGTGGTGAACATCTTCAGAAGCCCAGGAAAGCAAACGGTGAAGATCCCAGATGTAAAGAAGGCTGGATCTTTTGCTGGTGAAGTGATTGTAGATGCTTCTGAAGAGTCCATCAAAGTAAACGTTTCCACGAAGGGTAAGTGGCTGGTGAGACTTTTAGGTGTCGAGTCTGTCAAGTCGGAGTTTTCAACTGACTCATTTGGAAATGCTGTTATCACTACTTCTGGTAAGACTTTGGAAATCTCCTTATGAGTGAATAGATCTTTTTTATGTTTGATTTGGAAGAGAAATTTGTGAAGTGTTAATAAAAGATAGACTATTACAGAGAAGTAGTTAACAGTAGAGGAATTTCAATCGACGGAGTAGTCTAAGGGAACTACAGCATTCGATTAAACTTGGAGTAGTTTTGAAGTTGGTTTAATATGATCAAACGTTCAATACATAAACTTTTGTGCCAGGGTATTTCGATCAGTAAGCCTTAATTACCATGTGAACTTACTCTATGAAAATCAAGTTATCTAAATTATCCGTTCCAAAACATTTCATTATCACAAATTAATTATTTCTTGTACAAGTGCTCCTCTTTAACTTCCTCCACAGCGGAGGCATCAGTTCCAATGCTGGTAGTCTCATTGACTACTGGAGCAGGAGAAGCACGTCCAATCAACAGCTCGAAAATCGTCTTCAATGAGTGGCGGCCCTGCCACAAAGGAATAAGAATGATATACAACGCAGCAAGCAAAAGCCAAGCCAACATCACCACAATGAATCCAGTGAATGAGCTCTTGCTGAAATCGTGTGAACTAGCATACAAAGCACATGGAATAATAATGTAGCAGCCCACCAAGATGAAGATGTTAATGAGAAGACTGAGCCATGACTGCTTCTTCAAAACATGCATGTCGGAATCTGTCACCACCACTGCCTCCGTCTCTTCTTTGTCAACATCATCCCCCATTGTGATGGAAATGTTCATCATGTTCAAGTCGTATGGCACGACGTCTGGCTTCAAATAGGACACGATAGCGAAGTAGATTGGAGTTGAGAATAGAGCGGTAATATTTCCAATGAAGGTTGCTTCAGTGGTCATTACGGTATCTTTATTGATCACTCCACCAGCGAAATGATAAGTTGAGCCCACCCAGCACACAACACCGGTAATTGTACCCAAAGGACATCCGATTAAAAGTGCAGGCTTCGTCAATTTTGTCCAGAAAAGCGTACAGACAACGGCACTAACCTCCGGGGTCAAGACAATACCTAAGAAACTCAATAACCAGCCAGTTGTAACACCAACATAATTAAGTACTGTCGCAACCACAGCCATCATGATTCCAAAGGAAATGACAGAAACATGTGCAGCAAATACCAACTGCTTACCAGTAGCGTCGGGTTTGATATAGGTTCTGTAGATGTCGTAAGTTGTAACAGACGAAAAGGCAATAAGTTCAGCAGAAGTTGCCGAGGTGACAGACATGAAGAGCATGACCAAACCAGCGGCAGCACCAGACTTGCCGAAAATGGCAGCCATTCCATAAATGACAGGAAGACCAGCATTCACCTGAAAGTCGGTGAGGGCATCAGGATATGTGACAGAGGCTGGGTTGGTAAGAAGGGCTCTGCATGCCAATCCAGCAGAAGAGCCAAGAGCAGTAGGAATAATCCACCAGCAAAGGCCACCCATGAGGTATCCAGTGAAGACACTTTTAGCATCAGAGGCAATAGCTCTTTGAGAGTAGCCTGGGTCTCCGAAAACGGAACTGAGACCTCCGAGACAGACAGACCAAGTCAAAAACATCATGCTTTGGTCTTTAAAGGAAAGGTAGCTCTGGCCAGTTTGTGAAGGAAAGACTTTCTCCACCTCTTTCAAGAGATCATACATCTTTCCTGGTGATCCAATAAGATCTGATGAACAATAAACAGTGTAGCATGTGACCAACAAGATGACATAGATGATGACAGTATGGATCCAATCAGAAACAAAGGTAGCCTTCAAACCTCCCAAAGCAGTGTAGACAACGACACCAACAGGCAAGAGAAACGAAGCAGCAACAGTATGCATACCAGTAGTGGCAGCAAAGCCCTGAGATCCACCCAAAAGCAAAAGGGCCGAGATGAGAACGTTGGTGCTCATACAGTAGAAGAGGAACAACCAGTGTCCCGCCTTTCCGAAACGAATAGCAAAACATTCCGATACTGTGTGAGCTTTAGGAGCCTTTCTTTTGATTTGAATGGCCAAAAACAAAAAGAGCGTGATCTGGATGGTTCCTCCAACACCATAGAGAAAACCTCCACTGATTCCATGAGCATACGACCATGCACCCGAAGTCAAGAGCGTGGCAGGCCATGTCCATGCCGAAACAGTACTGGAAGCAATCAAACCTGACTTGACGTTTCTGGATGCAGTGGAAAATCTTTCAGAGTTCTGTACTTGTCCAAGATATCTTGATAACACTCGAGTGATGACAGCCATCAAGAGTGCGAAGGCAGCACCGATACCTAGAGCAAAGCCGTAGCCATAAGCTTGTGAGAGAATGGGCTCCATAGCAAGAAGTCTAGATATGTGAATGTGTGAATTGTAGGAAAAACGTTGAGGTGGAGCGGACCCCAGATATATATATAGAAAAGTGATTTTGTATGACGCCCGGTGTGCATAACTGATGATAAAGACGATGCGATAAACTTTCGAGTGTGAAATCCGAGATCCGACAACACACGAGGGGTAGAGGGGATACGCAAAGAAGAGAGGAGAATTAAACACGAGAGGAGATTTAAATTCGAGTGGAGTTTCGATGACGAGAGGAGTACAAATGGAATTACGACGATGCCTTGAAGATTGAAAAAAAGTTGGTGAAAATAATGCGAAAATGTATCCAGTTCATTGTAAACGAATGTTGTGAACAATGTCTGATTTTAGAGCTGAAGGTACAAAGATCCCAGAGATTGGAAAAGATACGTAAGGACAAGCTAATCAAGACCATCGACTTGTGGGAGGGGCATGTTTAGATCGATTTGCTTGGTCGTGGAGAGGTCATCTACGTCAAAAATTAATGTAATTGGTCTGTTGGATTGTAACTCACTAGTTCAGTTATTCGCATAATTCCAAGCATTAATTGTACCATAGGTGATTGTAACACTATCTCTGTGTCTTAGACTTGTGTCGTTGTTGCTCATTGATTACTAGAAACTCTTATCTCAAAGGTTCTTTGTTATCTATGGTTTGAAGAAGTGCCGAGTTCCGACATCCGACACCCGGATAAGCAGCATTTGACACGAACGGGGCCGCAAACCGATATCTCCACCTGTTCAATTTGATAGTTTCACCTACGAATAAACCAAAGCTATGGAAGTTTGAATCTTTCTCTAATTCCAATGTATTGTATACGAAAAGTCTGTTTTTTACGACTATACGATGCGATTGCCTGATGCTCATTATCATGTCAATTTGCACACCCAAAATTTATGCGATTAGTGAACTTCACGTAAAGTGTCACTTAAAGGGTTGAACTTGTTGAATAGTGAATTTGGCAAATACTAGACAATTCCGGTGTATATCATTTAATTCCGCTTCAACATTAACCATGGCCCAATTAAAACCATTAGTCACACGCTCTACTAACACTCACTGGGTCATTCAATGACTAATGCGGCAATCCGATGCGCTTGTCTCTCTCTTTGTCGTATTTCATGACATGGCCACTATCATGCTTCCCCACGATTATATACACTTAGGCGGCAATCAGCGCTGCTAATCAGGAACCGGATCAGTTGAGCCAAAAAAAGATAAAAAAAAAAAATGGTTTCCGTTCTCCGACCACCGAACGCCGACATCCGACACCCGTGATCGCGCGGGGGGTCTTTATCTTAAATCACACTTTTGCACCCACACAGACAAATCTTTTAGTTACTATTGCTTTCTTTTTAATCGTAAGGCAAGTAGAAAACTCCAATGACCACAAAAGATTGGAAAGAAATTGCAGCCTCCAAGCAACGCTCGGTGCTGAACGCCATCCCTTTGAAATGGACCGTTCCTGGAATCAAGGATGACATGATATCTAAAGGGTTCGTGAAAACAAGCGACTATCTTGATCTGATACTTGGAGAATTCGAGGTCTCCATTACTAAGCAAAACGTTGCACAGCTTCAACAGGCAATTGAGTCCAAGAAACTCACTGCAGTACAAGTCACTGAGGCTTTCTGCCATCGTGCGGCTTTGACCCACCAAATCGTCAACTGCTGCTCGGAGATCTTCTTTGACGAAGCTATCGAGAGAGCAAATGAATTGGATGCTTATTTGAAGGAAAACGGAAAGACAATTGGACCTCTCCATGGAATTCCTATCTCTCTTAAAGACCAGGTGGATCTTCCAGGTAAAGACTCCTCCATAGGTTTCTGCTCGCTAGTTGACCATCCAAAGAGCGAGTACAGCTTGTTAGCAAAGAACTTACTGGATCAGGGTGCCGTTTTCTACGTGAAAACTACCGTTCCCATGGCCATGATGGCTCCAGAGACAGTGTCAAATGTCTTTGGGTACACTTACAACTCAGTCAATATCAACTTGTCTGCTGGTGGCTCTTCTGGAGGTGAGGGGGCTTTAATAGCCGCTGGAGCTTCTCCACTTGGCTTTGGAACCGATATTGGCGGCAGTATTCGAATTCCGTCATCTTTCCATGGGCTTTACGCCTTGAAACCATCCAGCGGAAGAATTTCATACTTGAACGTCACTAACTCAGTCAGCGGTCAAGAATGTATGCCCTCCGTGATTGGACCAATGGGACGTTCGCTTGAAGACGTTACTGCCATTACTCAGCTTGTGGTAAACTCTGAGCTTTGGAAAGTGGATCCTAAGGTGTTGCCTGTGCCCTGGAAGAATTTAGACTCCATGAAGAACGATAAATTTGTGTTCGGAATGTGGCGTTTCGATACCATGATTACTCCCCATCCGCCAGTTTTGCGTGCCTTGGAGGAAACTGCTCAGAAGTTGAGATCTCAGGGCCATGAGGTCATTGACATTGAACTTCCAGATCCCAGGGGATTCATGGACACTGCGAACAAAATCTACGGTGCCGACTCCGGCTTTGAGCTTGCTTCAGAGTGCAGAAAGACAAACGAGCCTGTGGTTCCTGTGGTCAGAAAATGTGTTTCGGATGCACTCACTGAAATCCCAGCAACAGTCAACCAGTGGTGGGATATTTGCAACGAAGCATACCTGCAAAGGCAAGCGTTCCTTAAATTTTGGGAGAATACGGCGAAACTATCGGTTTCTGGTAAACCCATAGATGCCATCATCAGTCCAGTATGGCCTACAACATCAAGTTTGCCAGATGGCCCACCTACGATTAACTACACAGCTCCATTTAACCTCTGCGACTGTGCCAGTGTGGTTGTTCCAGTTACAAATGTATCTTCGGAACTCGACAAAAAGTCGACAAATTTTGTCCCTGTAGACCAGGCGGACCAAAGTATCCAGGACTCGTTTGATGCAGATCTCGTAGATAACATGCCTGTATGTGTCCAGGTTGTCACCAAAAAGCTCGAAGAGGAAAAGGCACTTTTGTTGGCGGAGATATTAACACGAAACTAAGCAAAAAAAGAAATGCACTAAATGAAAATGATCGATTGTAGTCAGTCATAAAGGATAATTGTTAGTCCTAATATTTCACACTCTTTTCTTGGTTCCCGCAATCACCTCACATACAATCAAGATTCGAAGAGTGCACGTGCAATGCGCATGATAGCTATTTTAGTAGGGAGTTAAGCTTTAGTGAACTATGTGAAAGCCTCGCCGCGGCATATGGACCGAACCGAAACGAACCGAAGGCCTCCCTCATATCAAATAGAAACCGAAAAAAAAAAAAATATAGCCCGAACCGACGGTAATTGAATACTTCAAATTTTTTCGTCTTCTCGTTTCTTCTTTCCTTCTTTCCTTCTTTTCTTCTTTTCGTTCAGACTTCTTCAAACGTAATGAGTG
>Ga0160505_100361_pt1 | contig 28220 bp, 21 predicted proteins | sample DIDeMG_FD_108225 | JGI IMG/M metagenome (GOLD analysis project Ga0160505, IMG submission 108225) | Enriched chicken feces microbial communities from UW Madison campus, WI, USA - DID2874_E49_Stillage MG | ecosystem: Host-associated > Birds > Digestive system > Large intestine > Fecal ... | reverse complement strand
GTCTCATTTTGCTTTACAATTCTCTTTTCAGTTCCATATATTGTCATTGTTACATTCCACCTCCACACTCACCTGACAAGTTCGTAACCTAAGCCATAAAGACCCAGCATTTTGATTACTCCACCTGCTTGCTCATGCAAACCACTGATGCACAAGCAAACGTGGTGTAAGTTGATGTCGGGCAGGCAAAAGTCAAAAGTGAAGCACAAGAAAAGAAAATAAAAGAAAACCGTAGATAGCATTCCAACTCCAAACGTTAAACTAAAACATATTTAGCCGATATGCGTTTGAGGATGGGAATACTAATACGAAGCGGAGTTCAATTAAGACAAGGTAAATTAAAATAGATGGGGATAGACAACGGGAAAAGCAAAAGGTGGATCAAAAGAATCTGAAAATCTGAGAATGATCCAATTCATGATAAGTATTCGAACATAACGACATTACCTCTGCAAACCTCTGCAAACCTTTTTAGAGGAAGGAGGTGGCATGACCTGAAATTCTTAACAGTGAAAAGACATGAATTGTTAAAAAGCACATGATGGATATAAAACAGAGATATGTTCATAGATAGATTTGATAATTGGGGGGAACACTTTCAAGGCAGTTGGAAGACAATTTTGGGAAGTCGATATAAAAAGATCAAGATCCATTTACGATAGATTCCAATAGATCAAAGTTAACACCACACAATGGCCTGAAATACCCAAAACTACCACTGAATTATCGTAGAGATCACTTTGTTTGAACTGCCGAAATGCAATTGCCCGAACAACGATGTATTCACATAGGTTAGACGGAAGTTTAAGCTAGTAGAAGATATACCGCTATGGTGTCAAAAATTCAATTCAAATTAAAATTTCAGAAATACAATGACTAGAAATTTGATCTCTATCAACGTAGTAATAAGTTCTAATAAGAGTTGTAGAAAACCCCCAATAAGATCAGTCACTCACAATCATAGAAAAAGAACAAAATCATATAAAATCTCAAATCAATTCAAATATCACCTCCATATTATCCAATTTAGATTTATTTTACTTTCTTTCCATTTACATCCTCCTCCTCCTACTTCTCCTTACCGACCCCCCAAACGTCTGTGCCTCGCACGACTATCAACACCCCGTACCTCACACACCTATTTGAAACCGCCACACTACTTCTCTTAGCTAATTTCCATTATGAGCAAGGATAAACTTTCAATTGCCTCCACAGACCCTGTTTCACTTGAAGATCCCACGCCGGTGGTCAAAACTGAAGTATCAGATACCAAAGACGTTAAAGACGCTGAAGACACCACCAAGTCTGATACCCCCAAAGTTGCCGCCAAAGATGACAACAAGACGGAATTAAAGCCCAAAACCGTCGAAACCGAGTCTGTGGCCAAAGAGACAGCCAAAGTTGAAGAGGAAGATGCGCCACCACCGCCAGCACGCCCACTTTCGCCATCTGCTCAGATTAAGAAGGACTTGAAGGATGCATTTCCCCAGATTGAGGAAAAGTACATTGAGGCAGTGCTTATTGCATCCGAGGGCCGTGCAGACCCTGCCTTCACCGCATTGTTGTACTTGCTGGATCCCTCGTTCAAGCCAGAGCCAGTGCTGACCGCCAGAAGTGAGCCTGTGGCTAAGCAGCCTACATTGACTGATGACGAGCTCTTGGCTAGGCAATTGCAGAAGGAATTTGAGCGGGAAGACAGACGTAGAAGATCACGGTCCCACAGACAGAAGAACTTGCCACCAGCCCCAGAAAACGACTCGCCTGACGAGTTTGAACAGATCAAGGAATCATTCACCCAGGGGTTTGAGGAGGCCAAAACCACGCTCAACAGCTGGGTGTCGGGGCTCTCCAAGAAATTTGGACTGGATGAAGATGGGCCTAGACAACAACATCAGCAGCGTCCGGGCCATAATCAGAGCCCAAAGTTGTTTGGAGCTTTAGGAGGATCGTCGTTCAACATCAACACCAAGAAGGGCAAGAACTTCGACGAGGACCCCGAGATCTTGGCACTGGATTTCCGCAAGAACGTCGACTTGGACGAAGATAAGGCTCCAGTGTTGCCAAAGAGAGAGCACCAAGCCAAGAAGGAGGATAAGTGGCAGCCACTCAATTCAGACGTGCCCGTCAACTCGGATGCATTCTTAGTGACTGATCTGGAGGACGAGGACAAGGACAAGAAATGAGAAGACCAACAGATGTTGACGAGAAGAGATGAGCAGCGAGAACAATTATAGGAAAGTCTACAGCTATTGCAGGCCAAATGTATTGAACCAGTGGATTCTGGATAATCTACCTACTTAAAATGATATTGCTTCTATTATACACAATCAGCCCCGAAACACGTTCAAGGCCGTGAAGGCATTTTCGTTAGAGTTCGTACAGTCGTTTAGCGACACGGCGCCCAAGCCTGGGTGGTATTTGGCCCAGTCTACCGAGGGAGCACGCACAATCTTATGTTGGCCTGGCAAGCGAGCCTGTTGGCAGATGAGGGCCATGTAGAACTCCACCAAGGCCTGCTTGGAGCCGCCCTGAGCCGCAGCACGGAGCTTCCGGAGCTCTGCAATCTGGGACTCAATGCGGTGCTTTGTTTCGTTGAGCAAATCACCAGTGGCGCACAACGCGGTGTAGTCGGCGTTCTCATCAAGCTGTTGGTGATGCTCAAGTGGAGGAGACAGAATGGCCAGAACGCTCGGAACAGCCACGGAAGTATCCAAAACCTTTTCGGCATGGTCAACATTAACCTCATGGATGTTGTTGTCGCGAGATTCACACTCCGATTCGTAGTCGTCATCTTTGGGAGTCAAAAGTGGTGAGTTCTCATAGTGACGGTTCTTCAGGAGCTCAAACGTCACCAGCTTTTGGCGCTTGTGTGGAGACAGCAGACATGATGGAGTTGAGGGAGAAGGCAGCCGTTCCTGGATTGGATAGTAAGACTTATCTAGCTTAGCCTTCTTATGGCGGTTGGTGATGTCCTCCAACTCGGTCTTGCGCTTGGGATACATGTCGGAGTAGCTAGCGGCCATTTTTGACTTGCTAATATGGACTTTTGATATGGACGCTTGATAGCTTGGACCTTTCAAGTCGTTTTAAACCTTATAACCTCGAAATATTTGAAACTTTCAACTTGTGGAGTCAGCGGCTACAATTAGGGGAAACAACGCCACCGGGATGTTGACACGACAGCGAGGTGCTAGATGCAATAAACTTTGCTTAAACAAACAGCAAACCCACAAGATAATCAAAGGATTTCACCAATAAGGAATAGGAGTCGGTGGCGGGACTCGGATATTGACGGCAACACTGGAGAATAAAGTGCGAGCCAGAGACACTTTAAATGGCGGGAACCGGACGGAGGCGGTAAAGACGCGGTGCACGGGTGTTGCTGGAGGAGTAGCAGGCTCGTCTAGGAAGGCAGAATTTGTCCAGGAAGGAGCTATGTCCAGTTGATAGGGAGAAGGTGAGTTGCTGACGAAAAAACCGTTGATGGCGACATTTGGGGGGAAGCAACAGTGCGGACAAGGATCGTGCGGCATGTCGCGTGGACGGGCGACACGGAGATGTACGGGTGTTGTTTTTGTTTCGGTGAGAGAAATGCATGGAAGCACATTACTTGCAGGACACATAGGAGGTACACAAACACACACACTTGGGGATGTACCGGTGTTTACAAAGAGGAAAATAGAAAGACCCATACACCATGTTTGGAAAACCCCTACACCTTAATTTCTGATAGGCCCTTACACCAACTCCCAGATTCGCAGTTCCATTCAAATGGTCCGCCATGTTCCTCAAAGTTCCATCCGTACATCCACCGCATGCATTTAAAAGTGGATGTCAATTTTCTTGCCGCGGCGTTCATCGGAAAATTTCGAAGGCGTCCATAAGATCGTCCTGAAAATCTCAAAAAGCCGGAAATCCATCCGAATCTCTCATTTACCCTTCTCACACCTCCTTGAAATTCCAAAACCCTGCCACTTGAATTGTGTAGGTTGCAATAACGTAACACCTCGAAGAATGGAACAATGTCCAATTTAGTACTGTCTGCATGGATGAGGCGTATCGCACCAATGAGAGCGCGCGAAGTGGGGTGATAAGCCTGCAGACGGCTCGCTATCAGGAATTCCGAGGGTAATTTCCGGCACAGGCATGCCGAAAACTCTCCCGGATATCCTCCAGGGGAGTCCAATAGGCTACCTATCCACTGGTAAATCACAGAAAAAAGAAAGAAAAGTAAACTGTCATCATCCCAACCTCAAACCACATCCCATCGCAACCACAAATAGCATCATATTTGCCTTGGTGTCAAAGAATTACTAGCCTTTCCCCAATTTCGCAACTTACGTCAAATTCCATCCATACTATACTCAAGAAGCATTTCCTCCATTCCAAAATCCCATCATGGACTCCCCAGAATCGTCAGCAAAGCTGCTCTGGCTGATGTACAAAAACGCCCGGAACCTTCTCCCGTACCGCACACGGATGGAGAATCTTACATGGCGAATGATGTTTGTGAACTCACGAAAGAACAAAATCAAAACGCCAGCCTCAGGACCCTTGGGCGACTTTTTGATTACGCCGCTCCTAGACCACTTGGGAATTAATCAGAAAGATTCCAAGCTGCCGCGGGAAGACCCTGGCGCTGACGACTTTGATTACGTAGCACACATTCGGAGAATGGGCCAGGAAGAGGTGACAAATGCAAGAAAGCGTCCAGCACCAGTACTGCCGTTCTTGTTAGCCACAGAGCGCCAACCTATTCATCTGAACTTGCTGGCCGCGCTCAAGGAGCATGCGGTGCCTCTGAACATCTTTGCCAACGACCATGCCTTCTCATTTTCGCTAGATCCGTTGGCCTTTGAAGGTCCGAATGAGAACTTTGGCAATCCACAGAGGATGGAGATGGATTTGGCGTTCACGCCGTACGGCTACGAGCCACTGGAAACCTCTCAGCCTACTCCGGGGAATGGGCCTACTCATTCAACTCAAAATGGTCTCCATGGCCTGGCAGTCCAAAATGGCCACAATGGACAACCTTCCCAGAGCGGTCACATCGGCGCCACTAATGGCCACACGGGTTCTACCAATCACAGCAAAAGTCAGACAAGCACTCCAGGTAACACCAATACTTTTGGCTCCAGCTACTTCTCCACATCGGCCCCAAAACCTATCCAGGCTCCCCATGGTGGCATGGGCGCAACCATGAACCAAAACTCTCGTGGTTATCCACCACTGAAACGCCAGACACCGCTGCTGCTGTATGAGGCGCCATTTGTTTATCCAGCCACCCTCCACAACTCGCTTCATCGCCAGGACAACTCACTAATTAGTGTGGCTGACCATTTTGCTGGTCTGCGCTCTCATACGCCTTACGAATTGGACGACAGGTCGTCAGGGTCGGTTCCCGGGTCTGCATCGTCTGCTCAGACGTTTCACGATGCTTTGCAAGGCCGGGGCGTAAGAAACAGTACTAATAATGGATCCATGGGTGGAACTGGACCCAATATGGGTTTAAGCGTGAACGGCCACGCTGCCTCCATCAGTGGCTCACTTGGAGGATCGCTAAGTGCCATGCCACCGAGCTCCATCAGCGGGATGGGCGGTCTCGAGGGTCCTTCTTCCATTTCAGGCTCTGTAGAGACGATTTCTGGCATGATGGGCCGCCCCGGAGGACGGGACTTCCATCACTTCGATAACTTTGGACCCTCCAACCCACCATCACATCTGTTTTCAAATCTGTGGACGGATAGCTTTTTTGACGACAGTCCAGCGCCGCTTCTGGCCGCCACCTCTGCATCTACAGCTACCCCAACGATGGGCCGGTCTGCCACTCCAAAGAAAAAGGCGAAAAAAACCAAACCTACAAAGAAAAGAAAAGATCCGCTGCCTACTGCCGTGGCACCTCCTCCATCTGGCTTTAATGCTTCCAATGGAACAGGGACAGCAGCAGGTGGAGCAGGTGGAGCCGGCGGAGCTGGAACACCAGGAGCAAATGTCGAATGTACAAATTGCCACACGAAAACAACGCCGTTGTGGCGGAGAAATCCCCAGGGAGAGCCCCTTTGCAATGCCTGTGGGTTGTTTTTAAAATTGCATGGTACGGTTCGTCCGCTCAGTCTTAAGACCGACGTTATCAAGAAGAGACAGCGTGGCCAGAACCCACTGGGCAGCAAAAAAGGGTCTGTGCTGGCACAGTCAGGAACACCATCGCAGAGGCTGCCAACCACGGGATCTACGTGGGACGGGGACGATTTCAACCCTACTCCCGTGCACAAGAACAACAGAAAGGTGGATGTAAAAAAGAAAGAGAAAAAGGAGGTGAAGAAGGACAAGAAGGACGAGCCACTTAATATGAAGAAGGAGTTTCCCAGCGAGTCAGAGAGGCCAGGCGAAAACGGTAGCGATGCTAGAAACCACTGGACGGTTTCTCCTGGGTCGTTTGCCCAGCAAAGAGAAGAGTACTTGCACCCAATCCATGAGCTAGACAAGGAGCATGAATGGGAGACGATGCAGCAACACGAAATAGCAATGGAAGAGCCGGAGACAGACGAGTCTAGGAACAAGTGGGACTGGCTCAGCATGACGTTATAGACAAGGGTGTATAAAATGTACTGACTAATGGAGAGAAGGTGTAGCTTTTGAAGTATTATGGGTGATAATTTCAGAAAATCGTAAATGGAGGTTTTTGAAATGATATGATAATGAAGATGTGACAGACTTCTGCTATTCTGAATGCTTCTTACTCTTCTAATGAAATTCTGTTGTTCTGGCGATGATGAGTGGCGCTGTATTGAGTGATTCGTGATGATCATACCAGCTGAATACAGACCATGACTGGCATAGGAAATTGTGGACGATCAAACATTGTTTGAAACACAGCCATTTATATCAGAAATCATTGTGAAGGAGGAATTTTGATATCGTTGCAGTGATTCCCGTTGAATGGTTTGCCAAACTCGTTATCAGTTCGTGCCTAGCAAAAATTCCATTACAATGTTTTACTAACCAAGTGGCCCTTCCGTATCCTAAGAAAAATTTCTTGATAAAGCAATCTAGAAAAAAGAAAATATCCGTAATTAATAATCTTGGAATCCATCTTACTCCTGTTTCTTCTCGTCTTCTTATCGCAAAACGGAGTTAGACATGTGGCTTCCGAAACTAGTGGCTCAAAATCCAAAAGTCAAAAGACGAGACTTGCAGAATTTTCATTTGTAATTTGGTTGTATTGCACTGGAAGGAATTATTGAAGAGAAGAATTGGAAGGGATGCATTAGCCGAAATGCATTGGAAGGGATGCATCGGAAGAATTCCCCTAAAAGGGAACGTATTGAAATTCGGTTCTCTTATCAGAGATATATCTTCAAACTCTATTTTTTTCCTCGTCCTCTTGCTTGTTTTCAAGTTGCCCTAATTTGTCGACTTTTCTATTGTGATTTAACCTTCATCTGCATTAGTAATCTTTCCTATTGAGTCTCGTTATGCCGTGTTAGCTAAGTTGGTAAGCTTCACCTTTTCTATGTAGACAAAACAGGTCTCTTTCAACCTTGTTCAGAAAAATACTTGTATACTTAGGTATTTAACTTGAAAAACCTTTAAATGTTGAAGGTTTCTATAAGCAGACCCAAACGGAAATTTCTATTCTTCACTTTCTTCACTTTCTTCACTTTCTTCGCTTGATGAATTCCCACAGATCAGGAACTTCTACTTGGCATCACGATACTTTAACTATTAAGCTAATGGCTAGCTAATTTCAAAATTCTCTCTTATAGTGCCCTCCTAATGAAGGTTTTTTCCATATACATATCTCCTAATAAGGTGCTATAAACCCCAGCGGCCAGCCTTTCTGAAAAGGTCTCCAAATTTCAAAGTTATTCAAAAGCAATATCAGGATGAAACTACGTTAATGGCTTTGTTTATCACTGCTAAATTGCCGGAGGACATCCCGCAATCCATTCTTAAATTCGATGTTACCAATGACGTAATGAAAGAATATTGTTGTGATCTTTCACCTTTTTTTTTTTGAAGGTTCTATCATTTTCCAAATACATTTAAAATCAAGCATTTCTTTGTACCCTTCCCGAATGATAGTATTGTCATTCATAGTACATTCACTTATCTCACCCATTTAGTCGTTCATTGTGATTTGGTTGGGTATTCAACAGAATACAACTTCTTGTCTCCATAATTGATGAACAATCAAAACCAGCAAGAATTGCAGTTCATACCGTGTTGACATATACTGAACAGAAGGTGTTGGTCGTCAAAAGCATCTATGAGGTAGTCGTGAATCCCAAATGCATCTTGATGGAAATGTGGAAATTAGAGTATGTAAAGTAGAATATTTGATGATGATGGTTTGAGTACGGGTCGAAATGTCGAACCTTTTATACAAATTTGAAGACTAGATCAGCTCATCATTAAATCAATAATTCTAGTTTCTAATTAAAGAACCAATCAAGTTTGGAGAAACTCCAATAGATTCTATGGTGATTTCGATGGAGCCTGTGCGCTACTGGCCCCTAAGTATGAGAAGCAACAAATTCTGTCGAAAAAAAAGGTGTTTTTCGACTTCCAACTAAGATCTAAAGTCATCTAAATATAAAATCTTGAAAATATCGTCAGGTAATGACAGAAATTATCTGCCATCATTGGAGAATATTTCCATCATACAAAAGATTTATCTACACGTCCATGCCCCAAACACATGAACCACTAAAATATTCAGAAATCAAACCACCAAAACAAAATCTTACTATCAAGACTACAATAATCTATCCCATATCTGTCATTCTCATTCTATTGTATTCTTTCTCAATTAATATTTCTCTGAACTGTACACAGCTCAGACCAGTCTCCATAGTATAACTCCACCAATTAAGCCGTTTAACTACCTACCGTTCCTTAACCATCCGTTGATAGTCGACCTGATTTACGTATATAATGCCTTCAGTTGCCATTGAATTCTGTGCAAAATGTAAATGGCACAATAGAGCCATCTGGTACACACAAGAGGTTCTTCAGACGTTCAGTGATCCCGAGAAGAACTTGGTGACTGAGGTTAGTGTTCGACCACGTTATGACCAGCCTGGTCTTTTCCAGGTGTTGGTGAGCCGAAATGGCGATGAGAAGGTTATCTACAGACGAAAAATGAAGAAAACGGAAGAGAAACAAGACGAAGATTTCTATTATGATGGATTCCCAGACTCCAAGCTCTTAAAGCAGCTTATAAGGAACGAGTTGTTTCCAGAGCAAGGTTTGGGGCATGTGGATAAGCACAATGACGACAATTTGTTGACCGTGTGCAAACCTTGCCAGGACAACGAGTAGATCGGAAGATTATGTAAAGTCAGAAATTTTGAGAGTGAAGATCGAGCGCATTGAAGAGTAAGATGTCAGGGTTCTCCTCGAATCAAGAAATAGTTACAGATGAGATCAGGGACGAGGTTGTATGGTTGCATCGCTGTAGTTCAAATTACTATTCCAGTGCCCACTATCTTATTTATTCAAGTCATGTATATCTACCTTTCTCAATCACACAAGTACATACAAGAAAGTGGCTATTATTGCCATGGCTGGCTTTTCTCCTTTGTCATTATTTCTTCATTTTGCCTTATTTTTCGTTTGGTTCTCCTTTTGTACTCTTTCATTTTCCTCGCTCTTACTCTGGCGACGAAAAGCTTTCTGTATCAACCAAATCGTCCCACCCCTTTTCAGCAACAACATATGGAATAGACAGCCCCAATACTCCAAAATAAAGCAGGTTCCGTGGAAGGCCAAGTAAATTCTGGTATTGCTTGATCACATAGGTTGGAGAAACATTTTTCGACAGTGTGCTGCGCTCGTCGTCAGAAATTCCGGACGGATCATCTCCACGTCTGGAAGCACTCCGCTGGTTGATTTCCTTTGTGATTTGCTTCCACTTGTGGCGCTCACCCATGGAATATAACTGGTGGAGTAATTCAACATCCGAGTCAGAAAACTTTGCACTTGCTCCATGGTTGTGGTTTCCAGTAATCGGTGCCTGGCCCAGGTGGTTGAGCGTGACAGGAAGCGACTGACTTCGTAGGTCTTGAGTGATTATAGGGTTGACAAGGGAGCCCGAGTAGTATTGGGCGTTATTGGCCATACCGACCATTCCCGCGCTTTGTATTCCGGGATGGATGGACTGGTTGACGCCGTTGGAGAGATTGCCGTTCTGCAGTGCCACGCTGGCAGTTGAAGTGGGAGTTAAAGTCTGGTTGATGTTGATAGGAATGGACTGATTGGAAACATTGGAGGTCTCAACGTTTTGAACAGGCTGAACACTCTGTGGCTGGGCCTGTCCGATTCCTGGAAGCTCTAGAGCCGCTGGCGGAAGTTGATGGTTATGAATTTCGTACTGCTCCGTAGGCTGGGCATAATAATGAGGCAGAGGCTTGTCCATGTTCTTGAATGGAGCCATGTCTTTGTGGTATTGAAACTGCGCCACAGACTGGACGGTAGAGAAGTGTTGGATTTGCAAGGTCTGGCCTTGGGATGGCGGCTGATGGAAATTCAGAAGATTTTGATGGACGCCTTGATAGAAGGTCTGTGGATGCTTGAAATGGCCGATGTTGTGGCCAGTATGATGCAAGTGGCTAGTGGGAGCTTGTAGTTGGCTGGTGCGTGGATAGTTGGTAGTAGCAGAGACGCCAGTGCCAGGGTGAAGGTGTGCAAAGTCGGGGGTATCCAGGAACGTTCGGGGTGGTTGGCGGTCGCGATTTGTGGATTCAGACATGATGCATATAGTGGGTGATCCGCAGGGTTGGGAAAAAGTGGAGCTGCACTGGGGCGTATTTGAATTCTCCTAGCGAGTGGTGGTTTCCAAAAAAAAAGTGATGTCAACAAGTGAAAAGCCCAGCAAAATCCACACTTCATATGGTGTAGCATGCAAAATGCAAGATGGTCGCCTCCTTTTACGACCACGATGATCGACTTTTCTGTGTGCTCCATCTCCGTCAAAAAGGCCCCGGCCTGCTACATCAAGGATTGTGCAGGGAAGCTCTGCAGAATTGCAGGTTACGTCCAGGTTGCCTGTTTGTGGCTGCATGTTTCTGCATCGGCCTTTTCTACTACTGCGAGATAATCATCCTCGCGTTCCATTAGGATCTGGCGTAAGTCTTTGGCGGGTTTTCGTCTTCCCACCGCTAATTTCATGAAGTTGATTTATTCATTTTGGTCCCCCAACATGAACTTACGACTCTTTGCAATACCTTTTCCCATAAGCAACTTTTCAAAGTTACTACCCTCACCTGATTTCTCATTTGTAGTGGTGCATAGCTGGTTCATCTGTATTATGCGACTTTCACCTTTTGACCCTTCTGTAAGCGAGATGAGAGCCCTGGGGAGAAGCTATGGATGGCAGATTATCAAGCTCTCGGCACAGCTCTCAATGCATTGCAACCAAAAAAAAAATGCGCTTCAACAAAGGCGCTTTGACTAAAGGAAGCATCAATGTTCGCAAGGGCTGCTCTTTTCAGTGCGTGCCTTCCCTTCGGCCTCGCCTTGTCTCCTCAAGTACTGTCAAACAATGGCGTATATTCCCAACACCGCAATGCATGACCTTTTGTAGAAGCTGCCTGAAGTGCAATCCAAGAAGTAGCCGATACTTTCGATGTTTTCGACCCTTCAGAGAGGACAAGCAGGTCAAACCACCTATGGTAGAATATTTTTCTTACATCATGTCGATCGCTGACCATCATGCATTGACTAATCTCCTGAGCTTCAAATCACGGAAAAATCTGATAGTAATTGGGTCAACACTGCCAAGTATCACAACAATAATGTACCCTGTGTTATAACAGCCTCATTAACTGTACCAAGAGCTCACCAGCATTGATTCATCACCAACGTATGTCAACTCCCAGCAGGAATCCCGGCGTTATTCCTACAATGAGATGCAAGTTGAGAGAAAATATTCTTCCACTATTTGCGACGATCATTTTAATTGAGGTTTTGTTCGGCACATATAGAACTTTGGGAGGGTGGCTGATTCTCCACCTGATGTGGGCTCTAAATATTCTTTTTGATTTTCTCATGAGTCTCGTTGCATACACAAATCCTTTTTTTGATTGATTTGACACCCATAACTGTGTTCGCAATGACTTTTGAGTATACTCTTCCATGAAATAATAGTAACTATAACAATGCATCTCGTAAGCATTCCCTGCATAAACTCAATTGTGCGTATTATTGATTTTTTTTTTTGCAAATGCATGACACTATCCAAATTGTTCCATCTCCCTCGGAAACTAGCAGCCATGTAGATATTTCGGAAGACATGTGGAGTGGGCCGTTTTCCTCTGTTCTTGATTCATTTGCTACTCAGTATATCCTCAGTTGTGGAGATGAGGCTGTATTTTTTTATTTCTAACATAGTGGATTGAGATCAGGAGATACTGGAAGAGGTTCCATGTGTAATCGCTCAGACGGAAACATTTTGTAACCAAATAGAAGCGTTGGTTTCCAATTTACAACTTGACGATATGTCCATTACTTCACATGCATAATGTGTAAAACGCTCATGGAATCTAATCGGACATTGCATTGCTTGTGGAAGGTGCAGTGAGTCGAAACTTCATATACTAATCTCCACCTTCTTATTTTCTGTTGGCAATATTTTTCTGGATATTCTCTTTTTTCATTAGTTTCATAACCTTGCTTTCGGTGAAGGGCTCTCCCGTAACTACGAGACGCATGCACCTTCCTCACTAGATTTGAACTTACTAAAAAATCACCAAAATAATTATGACAAGTTTGGGGGGAACCAACGTAAACAAGATGGCTTCTCATACACTTTTGCACGTCTATGATTTTTTTTATTTTTTATTTTTTCAGATCATTTGCAACGTGAGCCACTATCGCAAGTCGTACTGCTCGCCATAGTTCCCACATGTACTCATCGCCAGTTCAAGTAATTTCAACATTCACATGACTTGGCTGTGGTTCAACTGCTTCAATGCATGCAAATCACATTGATACTGTTCAAACACATCCATTGTTGCACATTTCTTAATTTCCTCTTATCTACGTTAGAAGGGCGACTCCACTCTTGATATGACGCAAGTCTGGTTTAAGGCGTCACTATTCGACTGACATGGCCATTGTTGAGATATTCGCCTTTCTGATTCGGCACAAAGCAATGTTTAACTTCGTATATGAGGACTAACACGGCTAAAGTAGAATTGGAGCCATGTGAGTCTTCAATAGAGTAGGTAGCCTCGCATATCTCATACATGAGAGTCTGGAATTGTACGCCTCGATTGTTATAAGTATGCGCCTCACTAAGCAGCATTGCGCACATGGGTAAGACGAATCAGCAGCTCAACTTTGATTCTAGGGAGCTTAGTCGGACTCTTCGTAATCGGACGAATCAGCAGCTTCGCTTTCAGAAATATCATCCACCTGGTAATTCACGCTCTTTCTCTGGCGATTTGGTGTCGTCTCCTTGACAAAATACAAGTCGTCAAGCTCATCTTGGATCGATGGCATAGCTTTCTTCTTCTTTTTTTCCACCACCGGTTCCTCATCTAAGTCAACAATCTCAAGTTCCGGCAAACGTTTCGAATTTTGTATTACTTTAGGTTTGCTGGGTGCTTCCCCCGGTGCATCCGACTCCATCGCATCATCCAGATCGATGAACCTGGAGGTTCTTTCGATGACTTCTTCGTCCGAACTGTCACCAAACACCAGCTTTTTTGTCGATTTAGTAACTTTGGGTTTGGAAACCTTGTCAGTCTTCTTAAAGAATGAAAGTAAGTCGTCTTCCGGCTTTGGTGTAGACTCGGCCAGTTCCTTCTTCAATTGAAGGGTTTGCTGCTTCTTGGCCGCCTTAGGTTGACTCTTGGTTGTACCGTTTGCCTTCTTGGAAGGAGCAGGCGTAGAGGACTTGGATTTGGCCCTTTTCTTAGGTGCCCCATAATCATCATCTTCATCCTCCGTCTTGACCTTACGCTTTTTCCCTTTCGCCTTCGGCCCTGGCCCAGCAATGAGCCTCGAGCGTTCTTTCTCGTCATCATCCAAGAATTTCTGCCAGCTGACCATGAACGCATCGAGGTCTTCACTCCATAAATCTTTTGCACTCTTTCCAAGTAAAATGTTCAACTCCTCTTCTTTTTCTCCGCCTTGTCTCAACAACTTTTCATATCTTTCCCGAGTCAAAGACCAAAGTGACATGCCTAACAAATAATCATATTGAGTATACACGTTCTCTGGAACATGTTCGTATTCAGCAGCCCCTAGTTCGGTTACTCCTTGTGCATTCAATTGACTCACGTCGCCAATATTCTCTTCTTCTTCTTGCAAAATACTCTCGGCATCTTCAACGAAAAGAGACAGGGAGTCGTCTTGAACTCGTTGGCCCTGCTTGTTGAATCTGGCAAACTTGAACTTGATCAAGTCTTTAACCAAGAGTGCACGTTTCTTATTGGCAACACTCAACTTTCCGTCAATGATCAATTTCAAAAACCGGGCCTGTTCACTCAATTTAACTAATTGGTTCTGCAAGTCATCGGTCAAAAAATCCTTACGCTTTTGATAGTATTCCAAACGGACAAAGTAGAAGTCTCTCAAAATATCGTTGGGATCTTCGTATCTCTTGATTCTGCCCAAAGGATCAAAAGCCACCATATTTGTCAAACTAACAGTGGAAGTCAATTTGAATCTTTCAAGTAATCCAATCTGCAATGACTTGGCCATTTCTGTCTCAGTCAACTTAATAATGAACCTGACGTTGGCACCATGGTGTTCTTCCATATCTTTGATCCATGGGTTCTTGTCGCTGTTAATTGCGTCCAATAAAAACTCCTTCATGTTATTCGTCCAAGTTTTAACGGGAATTTCGGTGATTTCCAACGTTTTGTCGTCGACTTCTTCAATGTGACCTAAGAGTTTGAATCTTCCATCGGCAATTTTCTCCACTTCACCTTCCCATCCCCTGTACCATGGAACCAAGTCTTCCAAATCTTCACCACTCATCAAGGCCTTGATGTTCCGAACAATATCTGTTGGATTGTACGATGGAATATTCGTAGACCATCCGGTTCCAATACCTTCACCTCCATTAACCAAGAGCATCGGAATGACGGGCAAATACCACTCGGGCTCAACAGTCTGCTCATCATCTTGAACATAAGTATAAAGGGGATCATCCAACGGGTTGAAAATCTTTCTGGTAATTTCGTTAAGCTCTGTGAAAATATATCTGGCCGCAGAGAAATCTTTTCCCCCAGCGGCTCTTGTTCCGAAACCTCCATTTGGTTTCAACAAGTTGATGTTATTGGAACCAATGAAGTTCTGTGCCAATCCGATGATCGTTTGCATCAACGACTGCTCGCCGTGGTGGTATCCGGTCTTTTCGCCAATGTAACCCGCCAACTGTGCAACCTTCATTTCACGGACCAAATTTCTTTTGAAACATCCGAAAAGAACTTTTCTCTGACCAGGCTTGAATCCATCCAAAACACAAGGGATTGACCGGATGTTATCTGCCATGGAGAATAAAATCAATTCCTGGTTAATAAAGTTAGAGATTGGAATCACCTTCATTTCGGAGTCGAGATGTGTTCCGGGTTGAAATCCTTGCAACCATTCTTTTCTATCGTCAGCTTTCTTTTTGGAGAAGGCTAAATCGATCAATCCTGGGTCATCCAGTTGCAAGGCATGAAACTCCTTCAAATGCTTTTCCAATTGCGAGAAATACTCTCTAGCTTCGGCTGCTGTAGAAGTACCCAAACCCTTATAGTATTTGTGAGACCAGCGACAATTTCTTCCTTCAGTATCTCTCCAGTGTTCAAACTCTGGCATAGAGTAGAACGAGATTTTGGTGTTCAGTCTTCCACGACTACCGATAGAGACCTTAACAATGGGAGTGATGAACTCAAGCAAGAATCCTGGAACATCAAGCAAGCCAGGAAAACTCGACTCGAAAAAGTTGATGAGCAAACCCTTGATATGCGAACCATCATGATCCTGATCGGTCATGATCATCACATGGCCATAACGCAACTCTTTGATATTCTCGGGTGTGTAGTGCTTTCTATGCTGCAAACCAATGATTTTCTTTAAAGCGGTGATTTCTGCATTCTTTGCAATTTGGTCAGCAGAGGCATCTCTGACATTAAGCAACTTACCACGGAGTGGGAAACAACCATAGTGGTCACGGCCAACAACAGCCAATCCAGCAACCGCAAGGGATAAGGCAGAGTCACCCTCCGTCAAAATCAACGTACATTTGAATCCCTCCTTTGTACCTGCCTTGTTGGCGTCGACCAACTTAACCTGGCCCTTGATCCTTGTTTTCCGTCTTCCGTCATCCTTGGACAAAGCCTTGTCTTCGTTGGCATCCACAATACTTCTAATTGTGTCGCTGATACTTGTTTTGAGCACTTTCTTTATGAACAGATCGGGAATCACAACTTTATCCTTCTGTTTGGACGCAAACTGTCCTGGACGCGTTGTAAGTTGCTCTTTGGTCTGCGATGTGAAGGCAGGGTTCTCAATAAGACAGTTGATGAACACAAACATATTGCTTCTGATCTCGTTTGCTTTGATCATGAGCTTTTTCTTTCCTTTTTCCTTCTTATTTAATTCTTCCAACAACTTATCGATGATTTGGTCACTGACATACTTGACATGAGTACCACCGGCAGTAGTTGCAATGGAGTTGACAAAACTCACCTGATTGAAGTTGCCGTCACTCACAGCAAACGCAACCTCCCATCTTTCATTTAGCTGCTCATGTACTATAGAAAGAAAGTTGCCAGCTTCGGGTTGGAGGGCAGGAGCCTTCTCCTGGATAGCCTTGACGTACATCTCCACGTAGGACTTGAAGTTTCGGATAGATAACTTTTTGTCGTTCAAGTAGATGGAGCAGTCCTTGACTGTTCCACACAAATCGTACACTCTTCTTCTTAACACTGACAATGTATCTTCATCCAAAGAATCCATATTGAACTTGGACAAGTCCGGCTTGAATGTGACCTTAGTGTACTCTCGCTTATTCTTGACTTTGGTTATCTTGGGTTTTCCCACCTTGGACATATTATCGGTCCATGTCTGGTGGTACAACTGACCAGTGTTCTGGTCCGCTGTCTCCACCGTGAACACCGTGGAAAAAATATTACAGAGTTTGGCACCGTATCCATTACGGCCACCAGTGACTTTCTTCTGGTCATCATCGTAGTTGGACGATGTAAGCAAGTTTCCAAAGATCATCTCAGGAATGTACATCTTCTCTTTGGTGTGAATCTCCACGGGAATGCCTCGGCCGTCGTTCATCACCAGAATAGTATTATTTTCGGCATCAATCAGCACTTTGATATTTTTCATGCTGGGATCTCTGATCTTGTTGTCAGCAGCATTGACCAAGATCTCATCAAAGATCTTATATAAACCAGGGACAATGGTGACCTCACTGAACTTCATCATTTCCGATTCGCTGTCAAAGCACCACATCTCCACCTTATTCTTTTCCACTGACCCGATGTACGTATCGGGACGTTTCAAGATATGCTCCAACTGGGACAACTTCTGGTATTGTTCACTTGCATTGGTGTTGGAATTTGGTGTTGGGGTGGATGTGTTTGTAGAGTCAGAAAGTGGCGTTTTTCTCAGCTTGGGCTCGTCAAAGTCCGAGTAATCATCATCGGAGTAGTCTGACATTAGGATGGTGGTTATGAATTTTGGAGGAAGGGTAGATGTTTTTCCAACGGTGTTTTGGTGACGCGAAACTGCGATCTGGTGCATGTAGGGAGCACGATGAGGGTGGGGAGATCTGTAAGTTATACATTGTAAGTGCTATAATTAAAGGAAAACGACAAAACAAAACGGTCAAAGAGGTTAAATTGGTTAATTAAGTCAAGTGCTGTGAAAGAAGTATTTAAAATTGTGAATTGTTTCTGGTCACATACATTAATATTAACTATGATGGATCGATGGAGATCATGATGGAGATGAGATTTGCAAAATAAAACGTCAAAGTGTGGATCAGGAGAAATCATAGAACGCAGAAGTTCAGCAACGTTATCAACTGTTGGAGAAATGTAAAAAAAAGTTCACAATTGTCAGAATGTTTACGTATCAGATCACTTCCCAAATTAGTCGTCCCAGGAGAGAACACTTCCAGATAACCAAAAGTCATTCATCACTAGGCCCTTGACTTGGCTCTACTTGCGCTTCTTCAACTTTGCCTGGATCCGCTCGAACTCAGCGTCATCTGGTTCGCTTCGTTTCTTTCCTTTTTTCACGTACTTGCTTTCCAAACTCGAGATCAAATCATCCAATCTCCCGGCATTTCTCTTCTGGATCATTGCTTGCAAGTCGTTTTCGTTGCACGGCCGCTTCTTCTCCTTGATCGTCTTCGACAACTCTTCGGCTTCTTTGGCTTCTTTGGCCATTTGCTTTAACTTCTGCTTCACCTTTGTTTTCCTGGACTTTTTATACTTCATCCATGACTTCTGCATGGCGTCGTCACACTCAACGTCACCATTTTGGAGCGCCGTCTCAACGATGTCGAAAACACGCTGCTCTTGTTGCTCGTCAAACTCCAAATGTGGTATCACCTCGAAAAGCCGGAGAAAGTCGCCATCATAGTATTCGAAATTATGCAAAATATCTTCCCTCTCCTCGTCTGAGCCCTTGTACTTGGCCCTGTCTTCCTCAATCATCTCGATCGAGATCTTTTCTGTCACTGTGCCAAAGTATTCCTTCCAGTCAAACGACTCAAAGTCCTCATCTCCTGAAAATCCAAGCGATCCCGTGGTATCATAGCGGTTTCTTTTGGCGGGATCAGAAAGAATGCTGTATGCAAATTGGATCTGGGGGAAATATTGGTCATCATGTTCTGTGTTAAGCTGTCTAATCTTGTCCGGATGGTATTGTAGACAAAGCTTCTTGTACGAGCGCTTGATATCAAGCGGCGTAGCAGACTTCTTCACCTGTAGAACTTCGTAGGGATCAATGTCCATTTTTTGAATCTGGTCTAGGTTTGAAGTGGTGAAACCGAAAAACTGGTTGTAGGTATCTTACTAAGGTTTTGGTAGTGTATAGGAAAGGAGATGCCTATGGAGAGGTGGTCTGGGAGGTTTTGGTGGATCTCTAGTTTTTGTTTTATGCTTTGTTCTTCTTTTTTTTGATTTTTATAATAAATTATTTTCCATGCTTGTGTTTTTCTTGTTAGGTAATTTGTAGAGCAACTGCACTGAATTTATCTGTCCTTCCTGAGATCATGGTCTGAACTACTATGTACATGGATTGAAAACGTGAATGTAAGTGAAGTTAGCAGCTTATGAACAATTCACTCAAAATTAACACTTCTCCCATTTCGCTTCTTGAAAATTTAAGTATTTTTGATTTGAAGTACAATCGGTCAGACGAAGAACGGACTTGCCCCACTAGTGAGAACTCTCCAAGATCAGCGTGGTCTGAATTTCAGAAATATTGAAATATTCCTTGTTCATCAGATTATTCAAGAGTTACTCATGTTCATCATGGTTGAATGGTAAATTTAGCACTGCCAAACTTATGATAGATGGCAGGAAAAAAAAATAGTGACTACCGTGGCCCTCCTCAGTTTATAATAACTAACTGCCCTTCTGGGTTACAAATTTACTCTGGTTGTACTTTCACATCATTCTTTGAGAATTTATGTGACCTTCCGTCCATATTACACAGCATGCTTTTCTTGTCGTTTCACTTCAAGTACTTTTCAGTTTACTTTCGCAACAATGTGAATCTCATTTAAAAATGAATTTGGACGATAATGGGTTCCTCACGAGTGTCTTCTTTTGTTTTTATCAGACTACTATCTCTAAAGGTTCAATTAACTAGTAGTAACGGGAGATATGATCAAAAATGGCATGAGAGTGATAATATGTTAGTGAACACACCTCCATTTCCATACTTTTCTCTTGGTAGTTCAAAGGATAACTGTATAAGAAGAATTTTTATGTTCAAAAGCCACTTGCCATCAACCTTGTAATGAATAAAACCTTTCCATGGTTGCATTATCGAAGCTGCCATCAATGAATCTTAGCTTCGGGGGGAAAGAAGGTAAAATGACTTGATTGCTAATTGCTCGGATCTTGAGTTTCCTTAAGTTGGGAAGATCAAGATTTAAAGACTTACTTGTGAAATCCCAAAATTCCAATTCTCTCAATGAGAGTGGATACTGTGTCAATTGACACGAAAGTACCAAGTGTCTGATTCCTTCATGAAGTGTCAATCCATCAGGATCGTGGTATTCTGACTTAAGCATGAGCATCGTCACAGTGTGTGGAACTTGAACAGGGCCGTGGAAGTCTTCGAGCCGCAATTCCTCGAGGAGGGGAAGTTTCCAATCAAAGTTGCTGGACTTTCCTCCCTTCAAAGAGAGATTCTTGATTGTTTTGGGAAAAAGTAACTTGGAATAATTCACATCCTCTCCTAGCACTAAGTCCAATTCCTCTACCTGTGAGGGAAAGGTAAAATTTTCATTGTCTACTCTGCCACTCAATTTCCTTAGGTTTTGGAGCAGGTCCATTTCGTTCGATTCATACCCTTTGAAAGTTCCCGCGAGACTTTCCAAGGTCCATGGAAAACGAGCTCCAGACAAAGTGACTAGATCTTGATTTCTAAAGTCTAGTTTTTTCAAGTTGGGAAAAATGACCCCATCCAAATCTTTAAATGGATTAAGGGAAATATCAAGAGATTGCAACAGCTCTGGAAATACAGCACCCTTGAATGACTCTATACCGCAATCTTCAAGTGAAAGGATGTCGAGAGATGGGGGAAACACGACACCAGTCAAGTTTTCTATGTAAAGTTGCTCTAATCTCAATTCTTTCAAACTTCTTGGCCAAGTGGTGTTTACTATTTCAGACAGACCAAAGTAACAGTCGCGAATACATAAAAACGTAAGCTTATCTGTAAACGTCTTGTGACGTATTTCGTAATAATCGGTAAGCGATAGGCTGGTGAGAGGTTCAGGGAAAGTTTTCGACATGTCCCGGACAAAAGATCCATGGTCATCAAATTCGGAGGGAAACAGTATATCGATATCAACATCGTCAACAGAAATGCTCCTGAGAGACTTTGGAATCAGCTTAAGCTTTGCTGTTGATTCACGACCCCAAAAACGCAAAACCTCTAATTTAGGTGGAAGAGGGTCATGTTCAGTGCTGAAAGTTGACAAGGCAATGTTTAGCGTGAGCTCAGTCATGTTATTTCTTAAAGTTTCAGGTAATAATTTATCGAGGTATGAATGATAACCTTTAAAAGTAATCTGGGGAATGTTTGCAATGAAATCAGAATAGAGTCTCGTTAGCATGTTTAGATACTTATTGAAGACTGCGGTCCCCAGATACGTTTCGAAATCCAAACGTTGAACCTGTGCATCAATTTCCCCACAAGCAAGCTGTTCTAACTCCTTGAAAGAAATTCGATAGGCATCAGCGTTCTCCATAGGATTCTCGTTCGAAATTGATATATGACTATAAAGTCTACTCGCTAGAAGCGATTTCCATCCAGATGAAGTCGGCAAGATGTCATAAAGATCCTTTAACGTATCATGAGGCAAATATTCGATTATTTTGTATTTCAATTCGTTTGGCAACTTACCAAAATTCATGGTATGGATGACCAAGACGTAATAAGCTGGGAAGCTGAAACGACTGCATGGACATATGCATCTGGTATATATGTGAAGGATATCTGAAGGATATCTGAAGGAACATCTCTGGAAAGAAATTAGAAGTCGTATTGCCCCGCAATCTGAAAAGCTTTTCCAGACCTGAAAGCCTAGCATAGGCTGAATAGTTCACAATGTAGAGACCACCAACCGAGCATAATCACAATTCATGAGGGCCAGGGAACTGACCTGTCGAAAGCTTTGCATTCAACTCTCAAAACTGATTAGAATTTATGAGCCAAGGCACCTTAGTGTCAAGGCAGGTTTCTTCAGACCTATTATAACCAACTACTAATTCGTACCTCAGTGTAATCTATTGTAATCTAATGGTAACTACATTCATAGTCAAAGTTTACTTATTGGGGCACTGAGTCCCCGAAGCTCCTACTTGGTCAATTCACCAACAGTGTCTGAAATGGCTGCGCTGACCTGGTCAACGTGGCCCTCATAAACAGAGTAGCCCATGTGTCCCACACGGAAGTATTTGCCCACCAAGGCCTTGTGGATTCCACCAGCAACTGTAAATCCCTTGGTTGCCAACTTACCCAACAAGTCAGCACCGTTGACACCCTCAGGGAAGTAAACGGCAGTAAGACCATGAGCGGCAACGTCATGTGACACTGGCAAGATCTTCAAGCCCAACTTCTCCATGTCCTTCTTGAATTTGGTAGACACCTCAGCATGCTTGGCAAATCTGGCATCCAAAGACTCGGACAAAATCTCATCTAACGACACCTTCAAGGCAGTGATCGTTTGAACGGCTGGAGTGGCAAAGTATGCACCGTTTCCAGACTCATAGGCTTTCATAATAGGCGTCCATCTTTTCAAAGAAGCAAAAAAGGTCAGGTCCTTCTCTCTGGTCAAGGCCTTCTCAACGGCTCTTGGCGAAGCAAAGAAAACAGACAAGCCAGCTGGCACACCAAGGGCCTTCTGGGAAGCGGTCAAGGCAAAGTCAATGCCCCACTTGTCAAACTCCAAGTTCTCCACACCAATAGAGCACACACCATCGACAATCACCAAAGTTTCTGGGGAAACCTTCTTCACAATGGCAGAAATCTTTTCAACATCCGACACCACCGACGTTGAGGTATCAACGTGAGTGATGGTGATGGCGGTGTACTTCTCTTTAGCCAATTTAGCCTCGATGTCGTCGAGTGGAACGACATCACCAACTGGAGCAGTGATCACATCCACATCAGCGTCATACACACGCAAACAGTCAGCAAAGGAGTCGGAAAAGAAACCAGTCAGTAATACAAGGACCTTGTCGCCCTTGTTGATCAAATTGGCAGCGGCCACGTCCCAACCCAAGGTTCCTGAGCCAGCAAGAACATATGGCTGTGCCTTTGGGTCGGTAGACTTAAACAACTTACGCAAATTTTGCAAAACAGACTGGAAGGTCTTGACAAACTCTGGCGAGGTGTGTGCCTGGGAAGGCGTTGCCATGGCGTACAAAACTGGATCGGAGAATTCAATTGGACCAGGAATCATGGTGAGCTTGTGCTCGGCTTGCTTATATGGGACGCTCATTGTAGAATAAGACGAGGTGAGCAGGGCAAGGGGTCTGAAAATGGTATTCGATTTTGGTATATAAGAAACTGCTTTTGTGAGCGTGGCTCTTAGCATATACAAGAAGAAGAGGTTGTAAGAATGAATTGGAAAATGGGTTCAAGTTCCACGGGCTTTACCCCGGGTGGGGAATCAAGTGCAGTGCTGATGTTATGTGCAGTCGGTCCGGATATATTAACTCGATTGGGAGTTGAGGAAGGATGTCAAAGAAGATGAAATGGACAAAATGACAATTTGAAGACCGTTGTGATTATATATGGCTATCGTGAGGTTGAAGATTTGAACATTTTGGGCGGTTTGTGACATTTTTAGATCCGTCCAGTGAAATGGTTGCGAATGTAAAGTTCGGGTTCCTGCGAATATTGCGAGCAATGTTGAAGAGTCCGGACCAGTGGTTGGAATTACAGTTTGATGGACAAATTTTTCTGAATTGAATAATCATTTGGCTATTCTTGTTTGTGAGATATTTATATTCCTGGCTGTAAAAATTGGAATTATGTTTGGTTGAGATTAAAAAACAATCATCTGGTGAAGGCTCCGATCTACTGACAGAAAGGATAGAATCAGAGAAGCGGACATGACAGAAGTCTAGATGTGCACCAGGTAGGGCTCTCTTTAGTATATAATGGAATAAGAGAAAATATGGACTAAATATCTGGATTTGGATTAATAAATTCTGGTCATTATTTTATTTTGAGGTCAGCGCTTTTAGGGTCCCCAAGTTTATTAAGTTTGACAATACTTGTCATATATTATCACAATTATCAACTCACTTAAATTGACCGTTCACCATAAAATAAACTATTTCCCAAAATCAAGCTTTCACGGAAATAAAAACACAACCAAAATAAGAACCACATTTAATTCCAAAGTAACATCTATTTACCTGAATTCTCAAGTATATACCTTGGTGTTGAGCTACTTCAGTCTCCACCTACATCCTGCCCATGAGGATCAGACTCATATCCACGACCAGGACTTTCTGAACTAACAAATTACTTTCCACCGATCTTGCCATTACCATTCACACAATTGAGTGTTTTGTTTTCAAATCATCGAATATCGAACGCAATCAATCCCTCCATCGCACCAATTCGATCTGCCCCACCAGAAACTTCAATCATCACATGTCTAGAAAGTTCTCGCTTCGAGCCCACCAATCACCCATTGCATGTATAACCACCTTCGAGAACAATTTAGTTTCCGCTGACAGAGACGGCAACATTGTGGTGTGGGACATTTTCCGTAAGCGTCCTCTCGCTTTATGGAAAGCTCATCTTGGCCAGATCATCTCCATCCAGCTGACTCCATTGGGTCTTCTAACCCATGGGAGGGACTCTTCGATCCGAATCTGGGAACCTCCTTTCACCGGCTTGGACAACGATGTGTCTATATTGTCTGTTACTGGACCGGACGCTCAAAGTTTAGACACCTCTGAGTTACTGTCGCAGAATACACCTACTAACTTCGAACTTCCCGTTAATGCCCTCAATTTCTGCAACGTTGCGTACTGCAATGGTCTTCTAGCAACCCCAGCTACACGAGACTCCGAGAATTTCGATATATACCGTTTACTGGAGGACTTCTCATTACTGAGAATCGTGGAAAACTACTCATGCCCCAAAGACACCGAAATGATAGCTAGCCCGGATCAAAGAGCCGGATCGGGAATCATCATGCGTCTTCTATTTATCGACGATTCGCTTTTGTTCGCTGGCTATGAATCTGGAAGAATTGTTGGATATCGTCTCAAGAGTGAAGTGGTAAGCTCACTGAAGAAAAACGAGAGGTTGATTCTCAATAAGGGAACAAAATTGACGGTGGTTATGGACGTCAAAGCTCACACTCCGCATCCAGTTTTGTCGTTAGAGTATGAAAGCTCTTCCGGTAAACTCTATACGGGATCTGCTTCCAAGAAGTTGTCGGTGTATTCAATAAAGCATTTGGTTAGAGAAGAGGATCAGAGGGAAGAAAAATCAGAGGAAGGTATGGAAGTATTACAGATGGAAAGTCATAATCTACATCACTATGGAATACAAAGCTTGCAAGTGGGCGAGAATATTTTGGTGGCAGGGTTTTGGGATGGTTTTATACTGATCTTGGCCAAGAACTGCACTTTGATCACAGAATTCGAACGAAATGAAGAGTTTATTCAGCCTGAACAGGAAAATGAAGCGGGACGAACGTCTAAGAAGTCTCTATGTACCCACATTTGGCATCCACAGCCGGATAAGGAGGACAAACCATCGTCTCGAAAAGCTTTAATGAGAAAAAAGCGAAACGAATCAGACTCGCTTCTTCTTGTAGGCTATGGCGACGGGCTCATCAGTGCATATTCTGTATAATTTTTGATGACCAAAGGAACATATTGGAATCAACCTATTGGGATTCCAGGAAACCATCTATCTTGTAGTGAATCGAGTGAGTAGCTCGAGTGCTTAAAACAGAAGCCCGAAGTAGCACTGATCGTGATCAGAACTCGGCTCTACCCAGGCTCTTGCGTTCGCTATTGCCGCTATTGAAGTTGTTACTTCCACCATAGAACAGTCTCCGTTTGTTTTTCCCGGAGCCGGCACTGCTTGTCAGCGAGTTGGAGCTGGTTCTTAAACCTCTGGTAGAGTCTTGAGGGAAGATCTGCGAGTTGCGATTTTTATGAGAACTGCGGTTATTACCACTTTGGTTGCTGCCAGCAGATGAACTCTGTCTCTGAGTTGAGTTGCGTCCCGGGATATTATGCTGTTGGGATACAGGTTCATTAGTGGGGGCACGGGTAGGTCTGAGTTTAGGGAGAATATCAGCAACCGACTCCTCCAACATAGCAGATGGTTCTGGGGATATGCGCATAGATTGTCTCTTGTGTCTACGTCTTCTTGTGGAGGCGTTACGTTGAACGGACTTTGGAGCCTCATCAATCGGCTGTTCCAATTCTGCGAGAGATGTGTCAAGCGACGCAGCAGACTCGCCCATTATCTCGTCAAGGTCGACGGTAAACGGCTCGCGCTCCTCCATCTTATCTTGTAAGTCTGGGAAGGTGGTTCTGATGAGGTTGATGGTGTCGACGTTTTCCTTCAATACCGCACGAGACTCCTCGCCATGCAATTTTGCAGTTTTTGCCAACATGGCCAACAAGTCCAACACGGCCTTGTTACGGTTAACATACAAGTTATCCATGACTTTTCGTTTGTTAGTGAGACTGTCCACCAATGTATCTACGTCCTTGTCGTTGCTTGTGAGTTTCTCGGCGAGCTCAGCTAACTCCTTCTGTGAATTGGCCTTATAACCGTCAAACAGCAGTTGTAATTTATTCAACTCGCTCAGATAGTGACGTTTATACTCGTTCTGCGAAGCTATCATGGCGTCGTAGGCGATTTTCAACCGCTCATACTCAGCAGTAGAAGATGCAGACAGCTCTTGCAAATTGTCACACCTAATCTTCAAATTTTTCGTCGAGAGCTTCAAAGAATCGTTCAGCGAGCTCAAATCGTTATACTGCTCCTCCAAGTCCACAATACGACGTTCTTTTCTCTTCAAAAGCGCATTGATCATATCGTTTTCGTGCTTGCAGTTGGCCAATTGGTCGACCAAAGATTCATTCTTTGTGGTCAAGAGTGATGCCTTCTTTCTGTTTTCACTGTTGGACATGCGAAGATCCGCCAACTCTGTCTTCAAAGCGTCAATTTCCGAATGGAGTGAATCGATCACTCGTGATGTCGGCTTATGCTTGACGGGACTTTCGGCCATTATGTCAGGTAGTTCAGTACTTTCTGTGTGTGATTTCAACGAGTATTCGCTTCTAGTTTCCGCTTAACAGAGTGAATACAAGTTCTAGTGAAGACACACTGAAGATAGGCTTTTCTTGACAGATCAGTTTGTTTGTTTTTCGGAAAAAAATCCGTACACCGGCCGGTTCATAGTGTCGTCTAACATATGTGCAGTACCTTTAAGGTTGTTTCAATGTATCTGGGGTTAATTTGTCGGCTATTTCCTGCGGATGAACGCCACATAAACAAATGAAGAAAATGTTCTGAGATTGCCGGTTGGATTGTACCCTTCAAGACCCTGAAAATTTGACATAATTAGTGTTCACGGTGACTGAAAATTGAATGTAAAGAAGGTGGAGTATGAGAGAAGACTAGTATATAGAAATTTCATATCAATTTCATGAAAATGATGACTGTGTTGGGAAAATTCTACGGTCATGTGACGCTTATCCGGGATCCCAATCGAGCGAATACACTGATCAAAGAAGTTAGGGCGCTCATCTTTGACGGTGATCAGGTTGAGGAGGTGCCTTGCTGCAAATGTTCCAGGAATTAGAAGCTGAGATTGTGTTATGTTTGATAAGAGTAGACGACGACCATGCTGACAATTGAAAGCTAGATCAGTTGCAATTTTTGGGCCCTTTAGATTATGTATTACATGGGCTTATTAGTAGCGCTCTTATTTGAATTGCTCTAGGTGGGTTTCTCTGATGAAGAAAATTGGCCCAGCTTTTTTCTTTTTCTTTTGGTATTACCTTTTGATCTATTTAACAATTCGAGCTGGCTTTGTTTCCTTCATAATTACCTAACGTTTTCCATGTTGCCCTTTCAAGTTTTATCTGAGACTTGCTTATAATTCCAATTACAAAACCTTTTGAAGATATAGCACCATTCCATTACCAATAATGTCATATTTAAAGGAACTTTTTGCTCCCAAATAAATTATTGCAGTTTCATTATTGTGAAAAGAAGGGTAGCAATTGCTCCATCTCATCACCACAATCCGAGTTTCTTCCTGTATATAATAATAAATTTATTGTTATGAAAAACCTAGCATTTAAACACTGCAATAAAGAGGTCCCTTGGCCCAGTTGGTTAAGGCGTGGTGCTAATAACGCCAAGATCAGCAGTTCGATCCTGCTAGGGACCACTTCTTCAAGGGCGTGTGGCGTAGTTGGTAGCGCGTTCGCTTAGCATGCGAAAGGTCTCCG
>Ga0160505_100360_pt1 | contig 28264 bp, 20 predicted proteins | sample DIDeMG_FD_108225 | JGI IMG/M metagenome (GOLD analysis project Ga0160505, IMG submission 108225) | Enriched chicken feces microbial communities from UW Madison campus, WI, USA - DID2874_E49_Stillage MG | ecosystem: Host-associated > Birds > Digestive system > Large intestine > Fecal ... | reverse complement strand
TTTTTTTTATTTTTTGTTTTTTTTTTTTTTTTTTTTTTTTTTTTTTTTTGGTTCATTGGCACCCGTGCTATAAAAGGATTATGCTCTAGGTGCTACTCCCTCCTCATTAAATAGAATACATTACTAATCTGTGATACCATCGTCTTACCAAGACAAGAAATGGAGCTCAGAGGAATCTATGCATGTGCTTCATGGTGGTCCCTGGTTGATGATTTTTATCGAGGAGAGGGTCAAACTAATGCGGCTTTTTGTACTCCCAAAAAAATACAAAATTTGAAAAAATAAAAAAAATATCTTGTTTACATAGTTACACATGATTGAATTCATCAATACATCATGGACAGAGTGCTACTGGTTCATGTCATTATTTAGATGTCATCGAAATCAGTCAAAACCAATCTAGACTTAATCTGGCCCTTTTCAAGCTTTTCCAAAATTTCATTCAAATCCTTGAATTTGCCAGTTTCAACCTGGGGCTTGAACGCTCCACTTTTAACTAAATCAAACACTTCAGCCTGGTCAAGGGAGGTACCCCAGAATGATCCCAAAATACGAATTTCACGCACCAGCAGATCGTTTTGGTCAAAGGTCAACTTGGGCGAGCCCAGACCCAGGGGGATAACCAATCCATTCGACTTGACCTGCTTAAGGGCCAAATCAAACGTGGACTGGATACTGACAATATCAGCAACAAAGTCGTACTCCTTGGATGCATCGTCCAGGGTAAGCGATTCAAGAACAACGTCGGCACCAAACTGGCGAGCCAGCTGGCGCGAGGACTCCTTGAGATCATACGCAGTAACATGGGCACCCATTGCCTTGGCAATTTGGACAGCGTTAATACCAAGTCCTCCGAGACCAATAATGAGAATCTTGGAAAGACCGTTAATGTCGGCCTTTTTGAATGCGTGGTAAGGCGTGAGCACCGCGTCGGTCGTCACGGCAGCAATCGCAGCCCCAACCCCATCAGGCACCTTGATAAGGTTGTGGACCTTGGCCAGCGTGTACTGCTGGTAGCCACCCGGGTAGCCAAGACCATAGTTGGTGCGGTTCTCAGCGTGGCAAAGGTTATCCTTGCCGCTGCGGCATTCTCTGCACGAGCCACAAGGATTGGGGCCGTGGGCAGCGTAGAGCTGGCCCTCGGGGTAGGTCTTGGGGTCGACACCAAGGCCATACGCGACCACAGTGCCAGTAATTTCGTGGCCCAAAACGCTGTTGGAGGGAATGGGGAAAGAGCCTTGGAGAATGTGTAGGTCAGAGTGGCAGACACCAGAGGCCTCAAGCTTGAGAAGAACCTCGCCGGGGCCAGGCTTGTAGGTAGGGACGTCTTTGAGGGTAAGGCGCGAGGATCCGCTAGTGAACACATACCCCTTGTGGGTTTCGGGAACTTTGGACATTCTTAAAGGAGCAACTGAGAAGGAGCGCGTGAATTGAGCAGAGCGAAGAAGTGATTTGGAAAAGTTGATTGATCTGGAGGCCATTTCAAAACGTTTAGAAAGAAAGAGAATTATCTGAAAGTATTTATATATATAATTTTTTTTTTCTGGCGTGAACTTATGATACAATATTTTATCGAAAGGACGGTGACAGTTGCGACTACTTGATTATTTTTGGCTGAGTGAGGAGATGTTTGGTGATGTACAAAACAATAGAAGGACTTGTTCAAAAGAAAATGTTACACGGCTTGATAAAAACAACAGCCAGGGCTTATTAAATTGGTAAAGATGGGTGGAATTTGTTATATTTGGCAAGTTCGGATATCACCAGAAAGATCATGAACTAAGAACTGGGGGACAGTAAATGCCCCTCTGTCTGGATTTTATAGTCGAGCCGGGGAAGTGTCGTCGCGAGGTGAGCACAACGATGGGCGTGGGGGAAAGACGGCGGAGACTTCCACTACGGTATCATCGACTATAGATAGTTTAGTGGGTGCATAGACACTAGGTTTTAACATAATCAGCAATGCTAATTAAAATAATCATGATCATAATAATCATAATAATAATCATAATAATCGACATGGAGTGGCATGGTGCCATGGCAGTTGCATTTAAGGCGTTGACAACGGGTACTGGCAAAGTAACCAAAAAAAAAAGCCAATGAAATTTGCACACCACGTACAAATAAGCCATGGCCAAATGGCTTTATTCTCTGTCACGCATTTATTTCTCCATCATTCACGTTGGAGATCGTGATAGCTTGTTCTCAATGCTTGCCCAGTTAAAGCAAAACAAAAAAGAATCTCGTTAGCAATTAGCAAATTGCAATTGTCCACGGTTTTTATTTACCCCATCAACAATGAATAGTTTTGTTTAAAAAAAAAAATGAGTTGATCCTTTGTCCCATCAACTCAATTCAAAAACAACTGACTAACAAACAGTAGAACCATCTGCAGCGTCTCATTTCTTTTATTTGTAGTGGTCATCAGCTGATATCAGCATCAACATACACACACAAGAATCACCATATAATTTATGCATGCGGCTCAATACACCCCTCCCCACATGAGATAGTAAATATTTACGCAACTTATTAAATAATACGTAAATTTATTACGAGACATGGCTAATGTGGGCCTTAAACTACCCCCATATTTATACAATCCCCAAGTCTACAAACATTTGCGATACATAACGCATAGCCCAATACCCTATCCCTTCTTTACAACCATCCAAATCATGCCTTGCACACCGTTAGGACCTAAAGCTTCTAATAAAACCACTAGAAAGTAATTGGATCCTTTCCAACGTGAAATTATAATTGGCTGATATCCTGGCGGCTAGAAAAAAGCTGATATTCAACATGCAATGAATTTGCTTTCCTCAACAATAAAGACCACCATTGAAAGATATAAAAACTCTACTACAGGAGCTAGTAACCTCCGCTCTGGACGGCCACAAGCTCTTTTTGACATTTATAAGCAATACATTTATCTCCTAGTCAAGCGGGATCCTTTTATAGCAACAGAAGAAATCTGTAAATTACTGGATAAGCATGTTTCCCCAGATACTATTGCTCGTGAGCTGAAAAGGTCGGGGTATAGTCATTGGAGAGTGCAAAAAAGGGCCTCATTGAAACGAGGAAGCCGCTAAACTACGCTATCAATGGGCACTTGCGCGTAAGGATTGGGGGATACAAGCAGTGGAGCAGGATTGTTTAGAGTGATGAATGTTCTGTTGACCTTGGCAACGGAAAGAAAAATCAATTGATATGGCGACTCAACCACAACAACAAAAATGGAAAAAGAGTATATTGTTCTATATATAAAAGGTGGAGAAATATTGATTACGGTTTCGATGGTGATATAGAAATATACTGAATGAACAGGGACAAGGAATCGACTCAGGGAGGGTATTTTTCACGCTCCTATTTGAAAACTATTAAAGGTTGATCTACCTGCTATATGGAAACTTGGTATGGATTTGGCATACAGCAATGCTCCTATTCAGAAACACCGGAGATTTTTGGGGGGTGACGGTTGATACCAGCCAAGGTTTTGTGACAAGATCTCTGATTACAAACAAGAGATATTCTCTTTTATCTCAAGCAAATAAGCCGATTGTCGCATGACCATAATATAGTTATTTTATAAATATTTTACACTTCCTTTTTTTTGAATTCATGGCATCTAGTACAACTTGCCTTATCATCCAGTAAAGATAAGTCTAATGTTGCTTAGTCTTAGAACTTGCATGAAACTGCATAGTATAACAAACCTTTCTTTCTGTAACTTGGATCTGAAAGATAAGGAAAGAGTAAAAGCTGTACTTTCATCATACCAGCATTAAAAAAAAAGATATCGTGAAGACGAATACATATAGTTCTAGCACTTGACTCAAGGAAACTTCTAAAGCAATGCTCCCGGCGTGCAAAGAGGGGGTTAGACTTTCCATGGTACCCAGATCCCCCATTGTCAGCTTCATACCTCTGAGAGATGGAATACAGAGTATCGTAATAGTGCCAGAGTTGGTGCTGTCACGGGTGCTGTTACTTGGGTCTGCAGGTACTGTTTAGGATACCAAGAGCTCAAAATGGCGCCTAGGACATGACCTTGAATTCATTCCATGGCCCGTGTATTCTTACATCTACCGCATCTAAGTTTATTATATATATGTATATATTCCTTGATTGGCTATTTATTAATCCTGCAGAAATAAAAATCAGATACTTTAGTCAAATCCCAACTTACTTTCGCCAGCTCTGATTTTTTTATTTTTTTTTAGTCGTGCAGGCTCTCGTAAAGTCCCCAATGAATGCTTGTCTTTTTTTTTTATTCTCATGCAGTATGAACTCAGTCGTTCGCATGTCAGCTACTAGCCTTCTATATTACGTATAATCATCCAACAAGTTGCGCAAATATTTACTTTCTTACATGGGACCCCCGGAGAGTGCTGTGAGTCACGCCCATAATTTATCGCGTTTGTACAAACCCTCGTTGATAATCTAATCTGCTGCTAATGATAAACACATGAAACCACACATATTGTGAATCTCTTGGCACAGTACCTCGTAAAATTGTCTTGTTCATATTCAGCCCATCTATGTATAGATATATATTTAGTTCATCATGGTATGCGTAGCTCTTTTAGTATTATTATTATTATTATTATTTCTTTTTGAACCCTGGAAAGTACCTCTATAATCTTCTTCAATCTTAAAAGTTCCTATTATATTGTATTGATTTGCTCGTTTTCGGATGGAGTCTTCCCCACCGCCGCTGCTGCCGCCACTACCGTAGCCGCCGCTGGTGTCAAGGATGATGTTGGAGTTGATGTAGCCGTAGTAGTTGTAGGAGTCGTAGTTGCTGCTGCTGCCCCGGAACCATCAGTCCTGCACTTGGCTTCTGCAACAGCTTTTCCCGGAGAGTTCTGAATCCAAGGATCCTGTAGCAACTCAGTCGCAGTGGGTCGTAGCAATGGGTCACGTTGGAGCGTGCGCATCAAAAACGCCAGTCCTTGCTCACTCATTTGGTCCGCCGACGGCAGCTGCGGTAACTGTCCTGCAGCAATATGGTACATGATGGCCCACTCATTGTCGAGGTTGGCCCATGGGCGTCGGCCTGTTGCCATCTCTAAAACACAACAGCCAAGCGACCAAATGTCAATTGAACTTTGGCTTCCCGTGGTTGTGCCCGTAATTACCTCTGGTGACATGTACATAGGTGTGCCTGTCATTGAGTTCATCTTGGACGAGCTGCCGTCGCCGCCATTCATCTTGGTGCTGGCACCAATCGTACCAATACCACCTCGTCGCGTGCGACCACTGTTTGCAATCACCTTGGCTGCACCGAAATCAACAAATTTGATCACACCTACATGGTCGAGTAGAATGTTCTCCGGCTTGATATCTCGATGCACAACACCCTTCATATGCAGATATTTGAGTCCCTGAAGCATCTGCATCGTGTACACCTGGATAACATTCTCGTCCTCGATCCGTCCGTACTCGAGCAGCTTGGCTAGTGACCCACCCTGGCAATACTCCATGAAAATAAATACTCGGTCACGGTGCACTTCAACGCCCTTGTACTCAACAATGTTCGGATGTCGCAGCATTTCCAGTACAGTCATCTCATCGCGGATGGACTTTAGCACTTGCTTCATTGACTGTGGATCCTGCATTCGAATTTCCTTCATCGCCATCACCGACCCAGAATCAAGGTCTACAGCCGCGTACACAGACCCAAAGGAACCACCGCCAATGAACCGGCCTTGTTGCCAGCGAAACGTACGGGACGAAAAATTGGACGCCAAGTACGTTAATAGCTCCGAGTTGGCATCGCTTTCATCAATCACTTTACCCATGTTCTGGTGTGACCGCAGTTGTCCCTCCATCAAATTGATCTTTTTAGAGACTTCATTGTGAAACTCCTTAATCAAATCAACATCATCCTTAATCGTGCGGGTCTTATTAAGCTCTTGGTCTCGCGTCATCCGCTGGCGCCGCTCGGCCGTTGAACGCGCACCCATAATGTCAAAGTGAGAAATTAGTAACGTCATGCAGCCTGCTACCTTGAGGCGCAGCTTGGTGAACTGTTCGTCAGACAGTGCCACAATGTTAACGCCACGCGTCATGACCATGGTGAACTCAATCGCAATGACTGTCCATCTAAAAGTCTTAATATCAGTGGGCACACAGTCGTCGCAGATAAAACTAAGCCATTCAATACACAGATTAATGAGATTAATAGCAACATGACCACGACGCGACTCATCCATAATGTTGATTCCACGCTGGCCAAACTCTCTGGCAAATGAGAAAAGACTATGCACGGTCTCAGGGTATCCCTTAAAAGTCTTGCGGAACTTGCACGTGTCTGCAATGACTGACATGGAAATACGGTAAAGAATCTTGCGCATCCTGGCAAGCTCATTGTTCACCCTGGTGAGTTGCGAAATCGATTCACTTGCAACTTCGAGAAAGTCCATACGACCGGTCAATGATGCTAAATTGTCCTGAGCCTCTTTCAGATCGTTTGTGCCACCCTCGCAGACAAGTCGCATGTGGCCAGGGCGGATATCGACTGATGCATCAGTGACCTTGAGATCAACAATTGGGCCCTCCCACACGAGAGGCTCCTGGATGCAAATGAATAATAAATACCGCGCTGATGTTTTGCTATTTGGAGATCGACTGGAATAACCCTTAATTAAGGCACGAATTGTTTCTGGTTCATTCATGAGTAACGGGTCGGCAATAATGTATATGCCGTCCTTTTCGAGGTAGCCAGTGTAGACGAGGAAATGGTCACCTTTCTTCAAAGAGCTCATAAACCACTTCAAACGCGATGTCTGAAGAGAAAACTCGATTGCATTCTGATAGCTCGATGCAAGGATTCTGTAAATGTTAGTAACTGTAAATTTTCTGCAGTTGGTACAAAAACTCACTTGTAAAAGCGCAAAAGCTTTCGCTGGGCCTTTCGAATTCGTTCGGTTGTGTATGTATACCACCGTTCCACTTCGACTTTGTTTGAGCACGATGGGTTTTTGGTCTGATGTTCCCAATACATGAGAAGCTTGGAGCACATCTTCATCACCAATGACGATGAGTGTATCGCCACAACAATCGCACCACCATCAACGAAGCGGCCCACTTGCTCCAGAAAGTAGTATTGAGACTCAAACTTGTCAATCTCCTTGAACCCAATATGCAAGTGAATCATAGAGTAGTCGAATTTGCTTTTTGATAACGTGAAAAAAAAGTTGACACAGTCAAGAATGGTTTCGTCAAACTTTGGATCCGGTTTGTAGTTAATCCATTTGATATCCGGTACTGCGGTTGTATATTCAGCATTCCGTTCTTTAACCAGTAAGGCAATGTTCATGTAAAGCGACAAGTCTTCAATGGTCTGGTCTACGAGCATCACCGTTGGGTTGGTCATCTTTTTTGCATAGACAAGCCGTTGGCTAACCAGCGCCTGGATCAGTTTAATTGGAAATTTCATAAGTTTCTCAAGTCCTTCAACGTGTACTGGCAGCCCAATAAGCTTGAATTCTTTCCGAAACTGTAGATGGCCCTCCCGCGCACGCTCAATAACTGGGCCAATGTTTGACTTGATCTTCTCGTCAAAAACCTTCATGAGATCCTCCTGCTTAAGTACACGGTCTACCAAACTCGTCGACTCGATTATTGAGTCAGCCTTGCTGTTGCATGTGTCTGCTTGCAAAGTAGGATCCGTTGCTGTGTTACCGGTCCACACTTGCAAAAGATGAATCTCACGAATAATCCATTCAGTGATTGTCACCCATGTTGTCAGCGCCTCAACAAACCGCTGGAACTCCAGACCACGATAGAGAGCGCTGTTGGTTTTCATCAGTTGTCGCGTTTGCCACAACTGCTCACAGTTTTCCAATTTGACAATCGTTGCATTAACCTCTGCTAGCGTTTGTTCCATATCGTCTGGGTTTGACACGCGAAACTGCATAATTTCCTGAAGCGTGGCTTCCACGCCAACCCGGGCATCTTCAATCACTCGTTTTTGATCTTCAAATGTCCGACCGCACATACGCGCACGAATCTCCATCCACAGATCGTCTTCCTTCATTGAGGCGTCGGTATTGGTTTTAAGGCGGCGCTTTTCAGATCGCACAACCTCGCCAGTGATGACGGAGGCAAGCATGGCCTGCCACTCCAGTCGCTCCGGTAAGCTTTCGTCGTTCTCCATCTGCTCATGGTTATATGACGCTTCAAGAAATGGGTATGATGTTACATTGTCGATGTATTCGTCGTCAAAACTGGTGCCAACACCGCCAAATCCCAACGCCTCGCGCGGCAAATCAATATCTGATTCGGTTTCAGAGTCAATATCTGATGGCGTCATGACACTAGAAGGTTCTGACGGCGTTTTTTTGGCCATGTGCGTGCTCGCGAGCGAGTCCCGGTACTCCTGTTCGTGTCGGAAGTAGTCATTGTTTGTGAGAGCGACAGCGCTGGAACTAGGCGATCTGGGAAATGCAGCATTCTTGTAGGCAGAAGTTGAAGTTATGAGGCGGCTTGTGCCTGGAGGCGACAGCTTCATTCCATTGACCTGTGGTGGAGTCGAGCTGTTACCGTTACTGTTATTCATTGTTGATAAACTGATGTTGTAGCGGACAATAGGAACGAGGTGAAACTGTCTGGAGGGACTGAGTTTTTTGTTCTGTTTTTATGTTTGTTTATGCTATAACGCAGGTTCCCATAAATCGATGATATTCGCAAAGAAATAGAACGCGGTGGTTGCGTAGAAGGGAGTTTTGGAGATCGAAAGAACAGTATAAATTAAATAAAAAATAAATGCAAATAAAAAAAGAGATGGCGGTTTTTTTTTTATCAATTTTTGGCTTCACACCCAACGCCAGCCTGATCCCGAGATGGAGAGCTCAGAGAAGCTGATATATGAATATATGTAATCACGTGATAATTAGCTGCTACTTGTTACGGTACATTATCACTGGCAAAAAGTCCACAAAAGATCTGACTGAAGCATTAACTGACTAAAGGATTAGACAAGCTGGTACATAGGCATTTTGAAATTATTAAAACCTTGAGGGTAATGTAAACTCTGGTAATCAAGCCGAGTGGCATTTAAGAAGATGTGTGGGCAATTTGTATAGTATCACCCTCAATGTCTAGGTTTCCGTTTGAAATATATTCTGTCCGAAATAGATATTCAGTTTATAGTCCATCTACTTGGCTCGATATCAGCATTAATAAAATGTTTGTATTTATCTATTTTTTCTTATTTTAACTGTTATTTCCACCAAATCTAGTATCATCTATTTGTCATTACTTATTGTCAAAATAAACTCAGCTAAAAAGAAGAAAAAAGTTTCAAGGGAATAAAATACTTTTAGAACTAAACCAAGAACTTTTAGTTGATCTATTCAATAGGAACTATATATATATGATTTTATTGTCTGTTTCAATATTAGATGCCCATCTTCCAACACTAAACCTAGGTTGCACTTTATACATGTAGAATAAAAAATAGACTGAATTTATTCTGTTTTCTATTTGAGCCCATGTACCAGTTTATTTCAAGCCATAATCTCTAAGTCAAAGTCTACAGGCTTTCGCAGTGAGCTGCAGCGAAATTCTACTTGCGTTGTAGTTAAAACTTGAAACTTGGTTTTTGACATGGCTATTACATGCAACATCCAAGGTCCAGGCTCTAGAGCCCAGATTCCACATGGCATGATTACTTCTGGAGTTGGAGCCGACCCGGCTGCAAGTTTGAAAAGATCAAGTTGTTTTGTTTTTCTTTTCGTTATTTTATTTTTCAACCTTGAATCAATTTATTTTTTTTATCAAAACATTGCAGCCCTGTTTGTTTTTCTGATAGTTTGACGATTGCCTAAACCTTAGATATTAACTTTGCAAGCACTTTATCCAGCAGAGCATTTAAACACATTGACGGATCAGGGTCGATTTATATTCCAATCGACATGACCTTTGCGAATCTATCATATCTGCCCTTTGATATCTTTGTTTTAATTGCGGAGAAGCTTCATTGTTCAGTCTTAAACGGATCTGACTATTTCAGCCTCGAAGAGTTCACCATTGTCCCTATCCAGTCAAAAGTCAAGCTAAATCCTCACGGGTTACTCAAGCTACGGCTTGTTTGTCGATCTCTAAAGTTTTTTGTCGATTCATTTCTCTACAAATCAATCTCAATTGAGCCTAATGACGCATATTCATTAGGAGACCAGTCGCTATTGGACCCTACCAGCACGTTTTCTCAAGCATTTAGAATAAATAACAATGGCATTTACTCAAGGAATGGCAGAACTAAATATAATGCCATTACTTCACTTCTCAACAACAGATTTGTCGATAGATTTGAAGAGATTGACAAGAAGTTTAGGTACACTGTCATTTACAAATCAGAGAGCTTCACCCCGCATTTGAGCGCTTCTATTTTTCAACATGTGGTAAATCTATTTATTCAGTACTCAGTTGACAAATCAATCAAGAAAGCAGTAGTATCACCACCGCTTGATCACTTGGTACCGCAAAACTTCCCAATGTTAAGAAAAGTTTTCTTGTTTCTGTGCGCTCATAACGTTCCTGAGAACGACACTAGGACGCTTGCTAACTTTTTTCGATATCATTCAGGCTCTGTTGTGGGCAAAGTGCGCGTGAAATGTCAGGTATCTATGAAGCTTATTGCTAGAGTGTCCAGGTTTCCTATCTATTTGCTGTCCGATTTTGAAGTAGCGAGTATGGTAGAATCTTTATATATTCAGGACTCATCTGGTACCCCAATAGACTACGAGGCTATCTCCCAAAGTCTCATAAACCTCAAAAAGCTATCAATAATCTGTACTGGTAATAACTCTGATTATAGAGACGCTATTGAAAATCGCAGCACAATTCAAAGACTCGATGGGCTTGAAGAACTGACGATATACTCAAGTCATTATCCTCATAATCCCGTCACATCACTATCGTTTCTTCCAAATAATCTCACACGTCTTTCAATCCATATTGGGGCGTTTATTGTTGCAACTTTAAAGAGAAATGATAATTGCAAATTTTCTCAGCCTCTTAAAACTATTCAACAACTTCAATTATATGCTATGAAAAATAATGATACTTTCCAAAGATTATTAGGCGAAATTTGTTGCGATGTGACGCCTGAATATCTGGATTTAGAAATGAGTAGACTCAATTCTATTGAGATGTCACTCTTTCGCAATGCCCAAATCTTGGATGTTTTGGTGCTCCAACGGCTACTTCAAGTTAATAACAGCACTGTCAAACATCTACACGTTGCAGTGGATGATGGGGAAGTATTAGACAAAATTTTTTATCAGATCCATTCTATCACTGATCTCTTTTTGGAAATCCATACAGATTTCTTTGAGCTTTCAGATCTATTTTTTATAGCGCCTGGTTTACACCAGGTGAAAAGAATCTTTGTCCACTCCAAACCCTCAGTAATGGGTCTGGAACTGAACCAAATCTCCACAGTTTTCTATCTGCTTCTTAAAAAAGGATACATGCCCAATCTCGAGATTTTTAGCGGGTTTTCACCCTTTCTTAAATTTAGTGATCCTGTATCCATCTTTGAGTTTAGCACCGTGACTTTTGGGACCAATATCCAACGCTTTCTTGAAAGAAGATTTGATAAAAGTACAATTCCAAATGTTTTTGATCTTTTTAAACCTGTTATTCTCAATTGCAACTTTTCGCCAGTGGCAGAGAGAGATATTGATTCTCACTCGGTTGGGAGCTTTATACATGGCCAGTTCAGTCTCGATGTTAAACTTCTTCGATCCATGCGGATCAAGCCAGAAGCTGAGTGGCGTTTCCTACCAGATGCACTTGACTCTGATGAAGAGTAACAGACCAAATGCCAATTAATACATACTTCATTGTAGTTCATGTTGTTGTTGTCTCTTTTTAAATATATATAGTATAGATAATAATAGCTAGACCTTAGAATGATACCACTTTTTTTTAAGATACAGCCGCACGTTAACCACCCGCAGGGCCATAATGTAAATGCAGTTAATGCTGCTGCAGGTGCACTGGGGCACAGAATACACACAGGTTTGTGTATTCCTAAAAGTACCTAGGGAATCCGTAATTTATATGCAAATAAAGAAAAAGATTATACAACTTTTGGATATTCAAAGGAAATTTTACTAGCCTTGTTGTTTTACACCCTCGATCACTGTTAAAGTCGCAGGTTCACATTTGTAGTCTCGATTCATGGTTCAGAAGCTGCTAGATGCTGAATCTTGTTTCGATTTGGAATAACAATATCAATTTTATTTCTTTTTTTTACATGTGTATATATATACTAAAAAACATATCAAACAATCATAACAATTCATCTCGCTCATATCGAGTAGTAAACAACAACTAGTCATTGCTGGGAAAAAAAACAATTTACAAATCCTTAGGCCTGGACGAAGTTGGCGTAGTTTTGGGAAGCCTCAAGGTTAATCTCCTTCAAGTAGCTAGGGATACCAGCAACGTAGTTGAGGGCTTCGACCTTCTTGCCAGGAATGTTGCCACCGGTGTACCAGGACCGAACCTTGTTGATGAGGGTCTTATCCTGGAGCGCGTTGACATGCTCGCGGTACTTTTGCTCAGCCTCGTGGGTTGGGGAGAGCGACTTGATGCTGTTCTTCTCAGCGTACTCAATGGCATCGGTGATCCAGTTGGCCTGGATTTGCGCACAAGTAGGACCGTTAGAGAAGGCAGTGGGGCCTTGGGGACCGTACATGAAGAACATGTTAGGGAAATCGGCAGCAGAGACACCGAGGTAGGTGAAGACACCATTGGACCACTTCTCCTTGAGTGACTCGCCAGTAGAGCCGCGGACGTTAATCTGAGTAAGACCACCAGTAACGGCATCAAATCCAGTAGCAAGAACAATGACATCAAACTCCACCTCGCCGTGGTCAGCAGTTCTGATACCCTTCTCGGTGAACTCGATAATAGGCTCCTTCTTGAGATCAACAATATCAACGTTGGGCTGGTTGTAGACCTCGTAGTAGGCCTGCTCCAAGCAGGGGCGCTTGCCGGCCCAGGTGACGGGCGAGGTCTCGGGAGCCAAGAAGGGGATCAACTCGGGACGAGTAAGACGGGCAAGAACCTTCTTTCTCCAGAACTCGTAGGCATGCTTATCGGCCTCCTCGTTGGTCCAAACATCGTGGAAAGTGCCGGCCCAGAAGTTGAAGCCGCCCTTTCTCCAGCACTCCTCAAAGTACGCCTCGCGCTCCTCAGGAGTGACTTCAACGCATGAACGGGGGTCAAAGCCAAACTCAAAGCCAGCATTAGAGACAACAAGGGTGTTCTCGAAGACCTTGTCGTAGTTGGGCTTGCGGCTGTTTTCGTACTCAATGTCGGTGTCACACTGGCGCATAGGAATGGCAAGGTTGGGAGTTCTCTGGTAAACAGTAAGGCTGTCAACAATAGGGCCGACTTCCTGAATGACCTGGACACCACTGGCACCGGTACCAACAACAGCAACACGCTTTCCCTCCAAAGCAACTTGCTCAACAGGCCATTCGGCGGTGTGATGCATGATGCCCTTAAACTTGTCAAGACCCTTAAACTCGGGGATGTATGACTTGGAAGCAAAGCCAGTGCATAGAATGAGATACTTGGAAGTGTAAGTGCCAGCACCCTCGCCGGTAGCAGTAACAGTCCATCTGCCACTGTTGTTATCAAAGGAAGACTCAGTCACCCAGGTGTTAAAGTCGTAGTACTGGGAAATGTGAAGCTTCTTCTCAACGTGAGCAAAGTACCGCTGAATCTCTCTCCAGTCGGGGAAGCGCTTGTCAAAGTTAAAGTCCTTGTAGACTTCTTCAATCCAAAGCTGGTAAACGGGGACATCAGAATCGACACGAGCACCGGGGTAAACGTTTTGTCTCCAAACACCACCAATGGTATGGCCTCTCTCAAAAGCCTTGACCTTGAGGCCAAGCTTTCTGAGCTTGTGAACTTGGTAAATGCCGCCAAAGCCGCCACCGACGACAATAGCATCATAGTCATTAGATCCAGACATTGTTGATAAGTTATTGATTGATTGTATGCTTAAAAAGTTGTGTTTGTGTGTTGAAAACTACTGAAAGAGCTTAGAAGTGTTTGTAATGGTATTGATGATTAGATGATATGAGATTATTGAAAAATAAAAAACTGAAACCTGGCGACTTGTAGAGATATTTATAAACATGGGAACCGAATAGTTTAGATCATGATCTGGCGGTTAATAAGAGTAGACTCTAATCAATTTCGAGAGGAGTAGCAACAGACTGCCGTCAGCATCATTGCGCGACACATGAATGGAAGACAGGTTATTCTCTTTTTTCCATAGTAATTTTAAGGGGAATAGGTAATAATAGCCATGGTGTTTAACTCACAAAGGCAAATGTCACCCCGGAGGACAAAAATGTCAGCCGGAGAGTGCGCGGACTTGAGTTTTGAGATAAATACCTGTCAAAATTAACAGAATTTGCCGCACATTGCTATTTTCAGTGACTACACAAACACATTACATAGACAGGGCCTCAGTGTATAGGAGCTTTCGTACAAAACAATAAGGAAACCCCACATTGGCCCTTCGGAATATGAAAAAACCACTTTTTTGGGTTAAGGCTGAACAAACTTTATCAAAAACAAAACTCCCACTCATGTTTCGGTTCCTGTTTGGAGCCAAACTTGCCCCTCCCCCACCATTTTGATGATATAAGCAATTACGTCACGAAATCTTGTCAGTTGGTCAGACATGGAAAACGTGAACCGAAATCACGTGAGTGTCGCAAGATGGCACCAGAAAAGCCCAGTGAGAACACCCCCCGGCTCTCAAAGTAAAACTCCTGACTCCTTAGCAATTCTTTTTTCTTATAGAGTATCATATCAGATAGTGAGAAGCCTAAGCTTCAACAGTAGTTAAAATTAGAATGCCATGCAAAATTAAGAATGGCTGCAGAATGTAATACTGTTCTGTCTATAGCCTTCTCTATTTCGCCCTCACTATAAAAGAATCCAAGATAAATTACGAAGCCAGCTTAGGGACTCCAGTATACCAAAAATAAAACTGTTTAATAATTCATCAGTGTTAATAAATAAGCTTGTTACAGTTTACATGCCACTAATGTTTGTTTGTGAGCACGGTGAACTGACAGTATTTCAGTTTCCATGCTTCTTCACAAATGTTTGCCTAGGTCGGAAGCCGCACCCACACCTCTTTCCAAAAGGCATGTTAGAGTTTATGTCTCCGGCTTAAGAAATTTGATTTATTTGGCTCAGCGGTTGTTGGTTCTGGATTGTTTGTTTGCAAATCTCGGGAGTTCGGACAAACTGTCTTGTTTTTTCTTCTCCTCCTTCTTCTCTCTTTGTTAACTTTGTTATACATTTGTTTGCATATCTCTTAATATACCGATAGTGATAATAGCCTGCTGGATATCTTTCCAGTAGTAGCCGACAGGAGCGGCACACGAAAGAGCAAAGATTCTGTTCCCCCCTTTTTTTTAATGTGTTCGGGAGTCGTATTTTTCTTTTATGTTGTTTTCCTTGCGCTGATCACAACAAGCCTGATGTTGGGGCTTTGGCATATCGTCACCAACTGACTCTCCCGTCAAGATCTTTCAATGTTTGAGTTCTTTGACAGAGTTTGTTTTGTTTTCCTTTTTATCGTCGAATTGGGTCCATTAATTTAATGTCATATACTATCAAATAACTGTAACCCTTTGACCGTCTTGTGCTAGTTGCAGGAATGTAGATATTTACTTGTGACCCGGATTGGTTAAAGACTAAACACTCTCTTTTTTATTTTCTTTTAGCTACATAAACACGATCAAATCATACTTCCAATTGGAATACTAGTTTAATAATAAAGCTGTTTTTGCAGGCTCTGTTAGTTAAAACTCTTGGATGTGGTATATATTTCTTTTTTTTTAAAAAAAAAAAACAGTCTGTTTTTGATCACCTAGCATCAACTACCGATACACGGATGAGTTTACTGTCCGTTGATGCGCATGCAGTCACGTACCACATAGTAGCAAAATATTCGTTTCTTCTACATTGACGTCAGTTTTCGGTTTTCTAGGCTTTTGTATATCGAGCCACTTATCCCCTGCGGGTTGCCGGCTCATGTTTGAACACTTTTTTTTACAACACAAAAAACTTTGGGATTACAATACTCCTCAAGAGCTGAAGCGATAGTTGATGAAATAATCTATATAAAAATCCTTATCAGAGAGTTGCCGATCATTTTATTTTTAAAAATTAATTAAGTCTTCTTTCAAAAAAAAAAAATATTTGATCATAGTCGGTAAATCTTTTAAACGACACCAAAAACCAAGACTAAAAAGACAAAAATAGGTTTAGTATGCTAATAGATAGTCTTGCATTAAATACGTTCAATCGAAATTGGTTTAATTTTTAATTAATAAGCGATATTCAAATAGTCCTCCGAATAGGAGGTGGAACGTATATCAAATACTCCGTCTTAGCGGCCGTGAGGATTCGGTAGACAAGTTTGCCTTGTCTGAGTCTGCCAAAAAAAAATTAATAGCTCGTTTGCTAACGCCAAAGGCGGTAGGCTGTCAAAAAGATGAGCCATACAAAAGTAAAAGCATAAAAATTAAAAAAGTATATACAAAAGTTTTTTTTTGGACAAAGTTCAGCATTTTCTACGAATCTCATAATGTCAATTTCACTACCCGGTGGTTGTAGAGGGTTGGATAAAAGCCAGATCGGAAAAACTCGAGGTTCATGGCCGGCCGGCCGGATATTACCCAGCCAAACACTTGTGCAAACCTGCATGGTTCTACCGTCATTCCCCCACCATTACCACTACCACTACTGTACTAGCGTTGCCGTTGCTATTGAGTGCCATATAAGAAAAAAGTCAAGTCACAGCGTGGGCGCTTGTAATCCTTCTTCCCAAAAGGCTGACTGGGTGGGGCAGCTTATCTCGGGCTCCCTTTCCCTCCCCCGCTACGGTCAATGAGTATCAAGTTTATTCCAATTCCTGGGGAACTTGATTGGGTGTTAATGATATCACCCATGAGTCCTTTATTTTAGACTTTTCCCTTCACGTCGGCTTTTGACTCCTGCTGCTGCTCTTGTGTTTTACGGTATAATCAAGTCCCGGTAATTGTCACAATCCGCGCTAAACTATTCACAGCTAAAAAAAAATTAAATGTAGAAATGAAAATGAATAGTTTTTTGGTTTCAGGTAAATACAATTATTCAAAGGAGTTCCTTTTACTATTTTGCTTATTGGTTGAAGTTGTTGTTTCCCCTATCAGTTGGCTTTAGTTAGACCCGTTGATAATGCTATCAACTAGAGAGGCCGCCGCCAACAACCCTTCGTCATTAAAATAGGTGCCAACAACCTGGATACCATGGGGCTTTACCTTACTGTCGACTTTTCCCAACTTGTCCCGATTAGTAGGAATGGCAATAGCCGGAAAGTCAAGCGCATTCCAATTGTTTGTATATGGCAGCTCTGTGTAGGTGTCAAAGGGTGGCGCAAATTGGGCCGCACATGGGAGAATCAAAATATCAATTCCCTGCGCATTGATGACATCAAGCCATGCCTTGCGTGCAGATAGTTTGCGACGTGTGGCCTCTAGCAGCTGCGGAATCGATACGGAGCTCTCTTTAACAGATGTGATAAAAAGCTCTTCGGTCTCATCAAATGTTTTGGACGGTGGGTCATAGACTCCAGCAAAATTCTTTTTTACCGAGGGAACCAGCGGTTCTTGGCCGGCCTGAATCATCTTCAGCGATGCCCGGGATACATCAAGGTCAAGCAAAGGAAGTGCAATGGAATGCGAGACATGACGGAATGATGGATATGCGCCGCTTAATAGTTGGACATGCTTATGACCTGCACCAACCAGCTTAAAGCTGATGTTTTGAAGGCATTGCTGGACGTCGCTATCAACGGGATACAAATCATCTTCCAAGATAGTACCAAACGTCAAAAAGCCCTTTTTCTCAGGTTTGCTAGTTTTTCTATGTTTGTTGATATTGCTGATCCAGGGCATGGGGATTGCGAGCGAGTCATATCCAATCCAAGGCTGGTTGTCAATAACCGTTTTCATAAAAAATTCAATATCACTGATGTTGGTAGCCAAGGGCCCAGCCGAGGCAAGTACGCCTAGATCAGCAAGGTCAACACTGGATGTAGCAATGCCTGAGTATGGTATGCGGTTCACAGTGGGCTTGAAGCCATACACACCGCAACACCATGCCGGGATGCGGATCGAACCAGCCAAGTCGGTTCCTACGCCCAGTAGCGAGCCACGTAGAGCAATCAGTGCAGCTTCGCCACCGGAACTGCCACCGGCTGACCACTCCTTGGTGTTGTAAGGGTTGAGGGTTCTGCCAAAGACATTGTTGTGTGAGTCAGATGTGATGATTGCCTGGGGGATATTTGTCTTTACATGCACAACGGCTCCCAAGTCAAGCAGAAGCTGTACCAAAGGAGTATTTTTGTGCGACTTTGGATGGTCAATTCTCGCGACCGTACCCAATGTTGATGCGAGTCCAGTAACTTCGAAGGAATCCTTAACACTGATGGGAAGACCATGCAACGGACCCACGGGTTTGCCAGTTTTCTTAAACTCTTCGTCAAGATGCTTTGCACGGGTGAGTGCTGCTTTATAGTTGACTTCCGTGAGGCAGTTGACATACTGGTTTGCAAGAGCCGCGCGGCGCGAGAAAGCGTCGGTCACAGCTTCCGCCGTGAGCTTTCCCGCAGCAAGGGCGGCAAGCAGTTCCTGCGCAGTGTAATTGGTGGTGATTTCAAGTTGCTCCGAAGAAAGCTTTTCAAGAAGGGCCTCCTCATACGGGGTAGCATCGCGGTCTGCAATCAACCACTCGGTCGGGGTGAGCTGGCGAAGCTCTTCTTGCTTCTTAGCAACTTTTGATTTCCAGTCAGACATTAATAATAGAACGAGAGCGGTGAATTTGCTACAATTGTGAGAAAGTCAAACTATGAAGCAATTGCAATTAAAAGTGCAATGTGAAGGGGGGAAAGAAACAAGAAAGGAAGAAGAATTCACAGGGAATAATATTTGATTTATTATAAACGGTAAATCCATCAACTTGCTGAAAGATGGATGAACTGGGTAATGCACGATGTGACAAAAGCTCTTTCTGCAAACTTTGAAATTTTAAATTGAGCCCCTAAACTTAAAATAGATATATGATTTGTGTCTATATTTTATATCCTTTATCCCAAGTTTTAATTCTTATTTAATGGTTTTCTTTGATCTTCAGTCTCATCTCTTCTAAATAACGACCACTGACCGTTACTTCGCTGAATTTTACGCAAATCCATTGACACTACCATGAGTGCAAACCAGATTGAATCTGTTGTGCGTTTGCTTTATCCAACAAACCCTGCGTTCCCCCCCGAGTTCCAAAATGAGGCGCTGGGGCTGGTGCGGCAGTCACATCAGTGCGTGATCGGACTCAAACCAACGGAGGAACCCGCGCGCGCCTACATTTGTACCATGTTGGCGGCCGAGCGGTATGAGATTTCGCTGAACCTACCACAACCGGACATTACCAAGTCAACTGTACCGCCTCGCACGTATAAAAAACTCGTCAAGCTGTTTCGTGAGGCCCTCTTTCCCGGCAGCATTCAAGCAAGCTCGCCCATGCGGCGGCAGAAGCGGGCCGCCTCGGCCGGCACATCCACAGCGACACAAAGAAGAAGCTCTAGGACAGCAACACCAACAGCATCAGCGGTGGTCTCGCCATCAAAGCCGCGGGGTGATGTGGTGCAAGATCTGGCTGAGATTGCAAGTTTAACGGACGCAGCACTGAATATCAAGACTACAACTAAGGCAGCGCCGGCGAAACGCAAGATTGTGCGCGGTGGCCCCAAATCAGGCGACCCGCGGAAATCGCGTGTGTACGAACTATGCCGCGAAATGGGTATTTCGGACTCGGCTACCGAGGCCGTGATTCGCAGTTACAAGCAGTACAATAACCTTGTCAAGGATCGCTGGGGCCTGTTGTGTGGTATCATTGTCGTGATCACAGTCAAGGCGCATCCGCGTCTGATGGAAATCGGCACCCAGGGCTTTTATAACAAGTTGATCCGGATCTCGCATACGAGCATGAACCAAGAGAAGCTAGATGAGTGGATAGCCTGGAGTAATCGTATCATCAACGATCAAAGTTGGGTCAAGCGCGTCACGGACCCGCGCAGTCGCGAGGCGCACTACCGCAACAAGTCAAAGAAGTACTCGAGTGGCATTGGTAATATGATCACGTCGGCAATGTCGTTTAGTAACGAGGGACGCAAAATGGACTATGAGCAGTGGTGCGAGGAGATGCGCACACGCATCAAGACCCAAGCCAAGGCGTAGTTATCCATACGCGCTCGCATAAATCAAATCCCTATAACCAACAATAACTGTAGACATTATGTTTTTGGTTCCTTTTTTTTTTTCTTTAATTTAATTTATTCATTTATTTACAAAAAAACGCAGAAGCAGATAAACAGGATGGGGTGGAGAGTTGAGTGGGAATCATATGTCATTTGAGTACTTGTCTAGGCGTAGGGCAAGAGTCTCTTGAGCTTTCTCAGATGGTTGCCCTCACCAGCACCCTTGGCGAGCGAGGTACCTCTCAGATTCGACACGACCTTGTTGCCCCAACCGACATTGCCGTGGTTGTGTGATGCTTTACCCTGTAGAAGAAGAAGATAACGTGTTAGCGGACAATACTTTTGATAGCACAGAGCCCTTTTTTCCAGCATCTAGATATTATAGCCTGATCCTTGAATGTTTCGCGATCCATAGTATAACATATTCAGGTTAGAATTAACATACTCTCTTGTAGCCGTTGGCAGTCTTTCTCCAGCGCTTGGCAGCACCCTTATGTGTCTTCAGCAGGGTCCGGGCGCTATCCACAGTTGCAGGTCTAGTCGGCTGCAGCGCCGCGGCCAGCGGGGTCATGAGACTGGTCGTGGCAGTAGTCGCGCGCAGGGAGCTGGCAGCCATACGGGGCCGCACCACTGATGAGAAAATTGAACTGAGCATCACGAGATTGTAGGGTCGATGGGTACCGGAAGGGAGGTGTTGCTGCTGGTGTCGTTGACGAGAAGGGTGAACAAAAAAAACTTCGGGGCTGCGAAAATGAAAAAAAAAATTGTAAAAACGGGAAAATGATTTGCTGAGAGTCACGTGCATTCTACGCCAAACGGACGAGGATTTCTGATCAACGCGAAACAAGTCAGTAGGGCCAAACGGATCTGAAAGAGAGCACCAGGGCCATCGAGACTCTGAGTCGGATCATGAAAAATGAAACGAGTAGATAGAGAGGGTTTAATATAGCATGGATATGTACAATATGTATAAATGGGGGGATTGTCAGAAATAAAAAAAGAAAACACACACAAACATCGTGAAAGGGCATAACCAGCAGAAACAACGCCAGAAAACAGCAAGGGCTGGCTAGCTGGACTGCTGTTGCTTACTTGCTAGCAGCGGAAGCATCGCCAGGAGTAGGCAATTTAGGGGATGGGATGGTGGGGTTAGCGCTGAGAGCTTCGTTGGCGCTCTCGCCCTTGTGCACAACCTGCGCCCGGTACTTTTCAAACTCGGCATCACCCTTGGTCATATTTGTCCGAATGCCCTTTTTCTCCAGTGCAATCTGTATAAGAGAAGTTAGTATCTCATGTCTATTACTGTGGTATTATTTGTTTTTTTTTTCCAAACGCTACCAAGGCTTGTATTTGATAGATCTTTAACATACGTATAAGCAGTCCTCGTATTCTCTCCAGGTGTCTTCGCACTCATTGTGCACCGACTTGGCCTGCAAAAACTTCTCACCGTACCACTTGGCAAAGCAGTCGTCGTAGTTCTTCTTGGGGAGATCGCACTCGGGTGCAAAGCTAGCTGATAACACGTTGCCCATCTTTGGATTTTATCTTGTTGATATCGATGTTTAGGGTTTTTTAAAAAAAAAAGATAGAAGTTTGGTGATATATGATGCCGCAGAATCTCTAGAGGGAGGTTGAAAAAAATCGCTAAAGGGCTTTTTCAGTGGGAGAAAAGTAAAACTTATAATATAAGACTTGTACCTTGTTTCCCTACAAGATCGATACCAATATGGATATCATTGTAACTACAGGATGCGTTTAATTATTAAGATGAATAAATTACAATATAAATAAATGAATGAGAGATGCATTTAAACCCGGTTTAGTCGCTGTCATCATCTGAGTACTGGAGTCCAAGGATTCCGCCAGTGGGCTTTGCCGTCTCCTTCTTCGCGGGAGAACTGGCATCACTCTTAGCTGCTGGTGCAAGAGCAGTCCCTGGCTTAGCAGTCGCTGAGACTGTAGATGGTTTTGGTAACTTGGGAGATGCAGCCTTTTTACTTGTTTCAACCGCTGTCTTACTTTTCGTGCTGGTCGTGGTCACTGCGTCCTTCTTCGCGGCGTTGCTCACCACTATGTTATTCTTAGCATTGCCCACAGTCCTCTTGCGGCGTTTTGTTGGCACAAATGTGACGGTTGCTGCTGTCATTGCTGCCGCCTCAGCAGTAGCAGCACTCTTGTCGTTTAGATCCCCAAGCTCCTCAGCCTGGCGTTTTTGCTTAAATGCGTCGAGGCCACGCGTAACCTCTTGCTTGATCTGAGCCTCGGCCACACGCTCCTTGGCAAGCAGACCTTCAAGATAGTCAATCTCGTCGTTATCAAGACGATGGATTGCATTGCGCTGGGTATACTCTTCTTCATACTCAGCTTGCTTTTTGGCTACAAAAAATTTCAAGAGACAAGCATGGAAGGAAGAGAGCAAGCTCGCACTTTCAGGTCAGTAAAAAATGATGGAAATAGAGAATCACGGTAGGATTTCTTTTTTTTTTGGTAAATTGTTTGAGAAGGGTAGAATAGACAAACCTCGATTTTCTTGAAGCACCTCATAGAGTGATTTCTGCGGACCCTGGGCTGCGAGCTCGCGTTGTCGGGCCCTGGAATCTTCAATCTGTTGGCGAATGGAGTTTAGCGCTTCATTGCGCTGTTCTGCATCAGCACCATTACTGCCTGCTGGTTTTTGACCGCCCGCGCTCACAAATTTATCCATAGTTGTTGTTTGTGGCTGGCTTTACTAGTCAGAGATGTGGTTAAGTGTTGAAGTCCAAGGAATAAATAACAAAAAATTTAAAATAAAATAAAATCGCGTCGGCATCCAACTAGCCTGCTTAAAAAAATTTTATCGGGCAGCATCCGGCTCTCAGCATCAAGCCCGCGACAACAAAGCCCACCTCAATTACTACAGTCATGGCTACAATATTATCAATATCCATTTATTGACACCTCCCATGTATCCCCACAGGTCCACGTATCCACACTTCCTATTGCATTCCGTATCCAAGATAATTGATTTGTTTTGAAATAATATACAGCTAAATATACTCTTGGGAATAGATCTAACGTCTTCTTCTGGAGGTAGTCTTGGTGTGCTGACCTCTGACCTTGAAACCCCAGTAGTGTCTAAGACCTCTGTGGGCACGGATCTTCTTAAGACGCTCAAGGTCCTCACGGAGCTTGTTGTCAAGCTGGTTGACAAGCAAGTGAGAGTCCTTGCCCTCAGTGAAGTCACGCTGTCTGTTAAGGAACCAGCTGGGAATCTTGTACTGAGTGGGGTTCTGGATGATGGTGACGATTCTCTCGAGCTCTTCGACAGTGAGTTCACCGGCTCTCTTGGAGAGAGGAACATCAGCCTTCTTGCAGACCAAGTTGGCGTAACGACGACCGACACCTCTAATGGTAGTCAAGGCGTACATGATCTTGATTCTACCATCGACGTTAGTGCCGAGCAGACTGAAGAGAAAAGTTAGTATTGAGGTCTATAATCCACTATCAACCAAATATTCCGCCCGTGAAAAAAGTCCTATCAACGACTAGATTCAAACCGACAGCATCACAGTAAGGGCAGCGTTCAAACTAAAAGAACAAAACATACCGAAGAATGTGTTGGAAGTTTCCCTTCTCAGTAACGACGAGTTCAGACATCTTGATTTACCTATAGGTTTACCTGGAGTGGTCGATGGGGTAGTATCTTTTTAGATAGTAATATCAAGAGGAAGACGATGCCAGGCCCGGCGGGAGCTGGGAGGGGGGTGGAAGCACGCAAATTTTTCTGGGTTAGGGCAGCCTTTTTTGGGGTTGACTCTTGTTTTGTGTGTGAAAAATAATAATGATGACTACTGTTTTCTACTTTGGGTAAAAGTGAAGCCCTAGATTAGGGCTTTTATATCAACCCACTCAAATAAGTGTTGCAAAAGTCACTACAATACGTGTGCCTGGGCTGTTGACTTTAGCGAAGACATGATGATAATTGAATTGAGACTGTTGATGATAAGAAAAAAGAAATAAAATAATAACCATTTATTTTAATGGTTAGGAAACAAAATAGATATAATAAAGCAATGGTGGACTATCAGATACTATGTAGACTAATTAGTGAAGTTTTTCATTCTTTTGTGAGAAGACAATGGGGGTGCTAAACATCATGTTCATGTTGGTAACACATAGTTTTTCTATTTTTACCACTAAAGTTTAAAAGCCCTGACCTGTATTATATGTGTATGATGCGTAAATTGCGTACCGGATTCTAGAGCTTCAACATCTCAAACTACAGAGTAAAAGTTTTGATTTCGTGTAAATTGTTCATCTTATTACGAGGAGTTCAACTGAATCAAACTATATCGCTGTTCATGCAATGTTTATTTTACATATAGACCACAACATGCTAATAGAATCTTTTCTTCTTCAACTCTGTCGATAAAAACAACAACCTATGGGAAGTCTAAACTGTTGGTTAGACAGAGAGGCTGTGATATCACATTCAATGTCTTTGATGGTTTCTGAAAACTCACAGGCTGATAAAAAAAGCCAAAAATTGTCTATAACATCTCTTTTGGTTTTCAATACTGTACAAATTAATCAAAATGTAGAATTTGCGGTTACTTTTTGACATTTATTGGATAAAGAGTTAGCCAATATTTGCAATCAAAGGCTATGAAAACCAAGAGTTTGAAGAGCTTTAATTCCAAACGACTCTAAATCAATCATTTTTTTATTATCTGAAAGTTATTGATAAAAAACAAATAAATGAATGCTATCATCAAATGTGAAAGTTGATAGCGTGTAGCGTGTTCTACTTTTATTGAAACTTGTTTGACACAACTAGAGTAAATGACTCGTGACTTAATCAAGTTATTATTATCATGATCCTGAAAACCGATATATATATTAAACATTCAAAAAGGCATTTTGTAACCTCTAATTCACAACTAGCCTCAGAATATGATTTTTTTTCATCGAGGTATAGCTTTTCGATTTGAGAACCATAGGCTTCAACTTCTGCATCCACCAAGAAAAGCTAAATAGCATACACTCACAATCATATAATCCTCTAAAAGCATCTCTGATCCAAGCCCTGAAACATTCAGCAGTATGGGGAGAATATTGTGTCACCGCTGATAACGTCTGTTGAAGACAAACCACGGCTAACTTGGAGTTGTTTGTAGTCGGAATCCTCGCTTGCAGAAAAAGCAGAGCTAAAGGAAAGTTCATTGACGGAACCAACATTTTTTTTTTAAAAACCAAATAACCCGATCAGTTGACTATGCTCTAAGTGAAATCATGAAACCATGTCAAATCCATTCTGATGACACAAAAGAATTTTGAATTATAACTTAGTTTTAACTTTTATGATGATGCTTATTCCGTGAACCCTGATCCAGTACACAGCTTTTCCCCAGAGGAACCGTAATTAAGAATTCACAGTCGGTGACCTTTTTGCCGATTTTCAAATTACCAAAAAAAAAAAAAGACTCGATACTTGGCAGTAGCCAATGTCTTCAGGACCGACAAATAGATACAGTAGCCATTATACTGGTACAGTTCAGAGTCTTGACTAACAGTTTTGGCCAGTTTTATAGACCGTAGTGAGTTCTGCCAGTTTGTTTTCAAACCTTCGGGTAAACTTCCTTCTACCGACGCCTCCTCTCTTCAACTGTCCCATCTCTTCTGATCTCCCTATCTCACCCACACTCCCTCCTCGAACTACATTGTGGACCGTACGAACTCTTCCTCCCCGCCAGATCCTTCTTGGCGCCCTCGCTCACTATGACCTACTCCCACGGAATTGCAGACCCGGCCGAGCTTCCGGCGACTAGCGGGCTACTCGCGCTCTCCAACGAACTCCTTTCTCTCATCACAATGTATCTTGACCCATCTCAGCTGGTGCCGCTGCTCAAGACCAACCGCGCACTTTACCATCGGGTCTTGCCTATTCTATGGCAACACATTCAGTTTTTTGACAACTCCATCAAGAATGATTATCTCAATTTTTCCAATGTTAATCACCGCTACCTTACGACTGCACCAACTTCGCACCGTAAGACCAAGAGCATTGCCGCGCGCGTAAACCCCGGACTCGTGCAAATGGACAAGCTCGCAGCGTCGCTTTACATGGGTCATGTTTCTCATTTTGCCCTTGCGTCGATCCAGCAGCTCACTTTTTTCACACAGAACCGATTCTCGGGACAGCCGTCCTTTGCCAAATTTGTGGAGGAAACGCTTTTGGCGGTACCGGGGCGGCTGCCGGGATTGCGAGCCATCCGCGTGATTAATGACGCTAGCGGTGTGATCTCAAGGTCTAACCCACATCATTTTGACGACCATACCAGCATGGCCACGCTTATGAGCGCCGTTTCCAAGTTCAGTGAGTGGACCCAGGCTAAGAGGGGTGTCACCGTTGATATTTTTGTCTACGCGCGCAACCCCAAGCTCGTGTCAATTATCAAGGCGCTGCCGGCGTTAGGCAACTCCATTACCTTTTTCCACATGGAGTTTGCCGAGTCTGTTGATGACACCCTTAACGTGTGTAACATGCTCCAGAAAATCCCCCGCTTGCGGGTCTTTTCGCTGATGAAGGCCAAACTTCGGCGTGTCTTCTCACACCGCGACTCCAATGATGATATTATGGCTGTATGTGCGCAGTTCATGGCCACGCTAAATGAGCTGCATGAGCTCGAGTCGCTCTCGATTGTCTCGTCGCTGCTCATCATGAATCTGGATTTTACGCAGCTGCCGCACACTTTGCAGAACCTTGAGCTTAACAATCAAATCTCAACGCGCGAGCAGTACCGCAGTCTTGGCCCGGGACGCACCGGCGAAATTGATGAGGAGCTGCGAACTTGGCACTATTTCCTCGCCGAGGTTGCGCTCCCGCCACGGCTACGGTCATTGCGACTCAACCACATCTCGCGGGGATCACCGCTGGCACGTACGCCCATCACGATGATGCCCGCCAGCAACAAGTTTGTCAATTTAACCGAACTCAACCTAATCGGCCATGACATGCCGCCGGGATCAGATGTGACGCTTTTTACTACTTTTGGTGATCTTGTTGTCGTGACCATCAATGCCATCTCACACACAGGATTGCAGGTGCTGGTAGAGCGGAGCGGGCGCACACTGCGCGAGCTGACGATAGCGCGGCCCAGCGGCGGCGTAATTGCTACCATGGGTAGCGAAGAGCTTCTCCATGACGAAACGATCCGGCACCTGCGCCACTGCCACCGGCTTGAGTATCTCTACCTCACGCTGGCGCCCGCGACACTGCGCGGCGAGACCATGGCTGCGGTGCTGGCGGAGTGTCGGTACCTGGACCAGGTGTATTTTGAGTACACAGGGTTCTCGCTCGCTACGGCGCTCGGTGAGGTGCTGCCACTGCCGCCGCCACCAAACGAGTACCCCTCGGCTGCGCGTGAGCGCGTCAGCCATGAGTGGGTTGCAGGCACGGGGATTGTGCGGCCGACTAAGCGCGCACGCTTTACGCGCCACCCCGACGATGCCACTGCCTTTATTGAGTGCGTGTATCTTCTGGCAGATACCACTGCCGTGAAGCCCATTAATAGTGATAGCAATGAACGCTATCTCTTTGGTGATTACCGCATTAAGCCCACGGGGTTTGGCGCGGGTGGTATCTATATTCTTGATACAGACAAGTTTAATCGTCTCATGGGAAACAACCGCTACAATTAGATTATGATTATATGAATGTGATGTTAATTTTTTTTATTACTGTTATTGTTATTATCAAGTTTTTTTTTCTATAGGATCGATAGTCTCTCCGAGGATTCAAAATTGGATTCTTTTTAAAAAAAAAAAAAAACAAAAAAAAAATAGGTTCATCCAGTTTTTCTCAAACCAAAAACCAAAGCGATATGTTTGCCTCACCCACAAAAAAACCGGCCAGTTGCAGCCCCCCCCATC
>Ga0160505_100358_pt1 | contig 28383 bp, 16 predicted proteins | sample DIDeMG_FD_108225 | JGI IMG/M metagenome (GOLD analysis project Ga0160505, IMG submission 108225) | Enriched chicken feces microbial communities from UW Madison campus, WI, USA - DID2874_E49_Stillage MG | ecosystem: Host-associated > Birds > Digestive system > Large intestine > Fecal ... | reverse complement strand
TTAATTTTTATATAAAAATATTTTTTTTTTAATATTTTTTTTTTTTTTTTTTTTTTTTTTTTTTTTTTTTTTTTTTTTTTTTTTTTTTTTTTTTTTTTTGTTTGTTTTTTTTTTTTTTTTTTTTTTTTTAGTTTTGTTGACCATTTAGTTTTTTGTTGGCTTTGTAGTAGTGTGTAGGCACAATCCTACTGTTTACAGCCCCTTGATTATATTATGTTCAAATTAGGGATTATGACCCAAGAACTGCTTTTTTTGTTGTTTTTTTCTAAGTAAATATGAAAAATGAATTAAAACGGAACTCTTCCGAATTTTTTTTTTTTTTGTTTCTTGTGAATATGCGTCAGAATCTTGTTAATGAAATGATATATATATATGAATAATAAAACTACTTGTTGTCTTAATATCCAAGAGAGTTACCTAACAAAGACAGCAAAAACTATTAAATGGATTAAAATAAAAAATAAGGCATTTTGATTAAACGCTTAACCCAAGCATGGATGACAGTTGGTTTGGTTTTTTGTTATCAAATTCTGATGATAAAGAGAGTCACGAATTAGGATGCAAATTAGATATAATATTAATATAAAATGATTTGTAAAAACATAAAAGAAAAGTATTAAACACCTGGAAAGGCAATAAGTAGTAAAGGCAATGTAGTGATAGTAAAGAAAAAATAAAGTCTAGTTGGTTGCACATATATTCCACACGGGCCAACTAGCACCAGAGCAGCCATTTTATAAGTCTGCCAAAGGTGCTACCAACCCAGCGTACACCCAGCATAATTGACACTAGGCCCCATACCACCCACATAACAAAGACTAACAAGTATTCCAACAGCAGGTAGCTTGTGTTGAGAATAATCCATTTGTAACGCACTCTGTCTGCACGACGCTCAAGTAGGTCCATGCGTTCACTCAACTGCTTAACCTCAAGGTTGAGGGTCGTCGCAAGTCGGTTGATGGTCTGGTCAGTGTCCACAAGAAGTTGGTCAATCCGAGTGGATGTTTTTGACAATTGGGTGCGTCGTAGCGTCTGTATCTGTTCTTCTGTCTGTTGCACTGCCTTTTTGACTCTAGGAAACACATCACGCTGCACTCCACGCATTTTTTGATCAAAGTCTGTCGAAATCTGTCTGACTTGAACTTCTCGTGTGGCCGCGGGGATAAAGCCAGTTTTTTCGTTCATGACGGTTACCCTGTTCCTAATCGAAAGGTGGCGCATCAAGTATATCAGCTCAAGGCATGCAAGCTCAGTCGCAGCATCACGTACAGCCTTGCGTTCCACTTCTACCACTGGTACAGACTCAGGATCAATCTCTGCTGAAGTGTCGCAGGCCGGGTTTAATTCCACGCTTGGGGACACATCTGACTCAATACTGTTCTGCCGGTCGTCTTGAGAATTACTTTTTTTGTCAGAAGGGATGTTAATGTTTGAGGCATTATTATTATTGTTGTTATTGTTGTTGTTATTATTAATATTAGTATTATTATTATCATCATCATCGTCATTATTATCGTCAGTATTATTATTATCATTATTATTATTGTTGTTGTTGTTGTTGTTGTTGTTAGCGATGGTTGTAAGATTATAGCTGTTAATAGAAGAGGTAGAGTCGGAATGCAAGTCTAGAGGTTTAGATACGTGTATGCTTTCAATGGGGACGTTAAAAATGCCAGTACGGGGCCGTTCGTCAATGCTCGGTTGCAATGAAACATTGGAGTCTGGTGTGGTGTTGTCGGATATGCTGTTGTTGCGGCTACCGTTGTTGTTTGTAAGATTCTGCTTGAGTTTATTTAGCCGCGACACAACCATGTTTTTGGACGGAGTCGGGTCACGCTCCGCCGCCATAGTGGCGCTGGGGTAACGCAGATTTCCCTTGGCGTCCCGCATCAGATGGTAGTTCTGGTAGCGCCAGGAATAGTCAACGATAAACTCGGAAATATCAACGGTCCAATGGTGGTGACTGGCTGACGATGAGGCGTTAGGTGTCTGAGGCTCCAGCGCCACAAAGGGGGCGCGAGCTTTTCTGTTCCGAATGACCTGTAAGGAGTTATAAGTGTGGAAATTTGGCAAATCCGCAAAGTTAATGTGTCCCTCGTTGTCAATACCCTCAGGCCGTGCAGTGAGGCCCTGATAACTCGCAAGCAGATCGTAGTGAATTTCCATATTGGCCCGGGCCTTTTGAGCGCGGGCCATAGTCTGAGACGAGGGAGCTTTCTCGATGCGCTCAAAAGTATCGAGAATAGCATTCTCAAGCTTGGAGCCGGATCTGATGAGGTCATCGGGATTCCCTATAGGGTTTTTAAAGGTGCGGGCTGTGGGGCCCGTCGAGACTTTCCGGTGGAAGTCAGAGGGCAATGCGGTGCTGGCGACACTATAATTAATAAAGAGGTTGGCAAGGCTGACGGCCTGTTTAGACCGCATGATGTTGTTCGGGTCGGTGGGATCGGGCGAGATCCCAGATCCCGGGAGCGGGATTGCCCCTGTAGTTGTGGAAACGGAGGTAGTGATGATACCGCGACGGGGATTGGACTGCATTGGAATGGCTTGGCATGCCTTCGCTGAGAGGTTTGAAAAACTATCAGGTACTGCGGATGTAAAGGATGAAGAAGAGGAGTAAGAAGCAGACCGGTTTATAGAAGGTTGGACAGGGGAGGTTTGAGCAGGTGAACTGTCACAAGCACGGTCGGCTGAAAGCACTTGCTGATGTAATCTCTGTCGTAATGGTTTGTCAGTAGCGGATCTAACCCGTTTGGAGCTATGACTGTTATGGGTTAGGGTGCTTCTGATCAGGGACATGCGAGGCGAGCCGTGTTTGTACTGCGGCGGCTGTTGCTGTGACACGTTAGGTTGACTTACCCGCCTCGGAAGCGCCACATTGATGACGCCGGAACCGGTAGTATCATTGGCCAAAATTAGAGATGGCTTTGGCGAAGGCGGGGGTTTTTTAAGAGTGTAGTTATTATTGCTGGTAGCAGCAGCAGCGGTTGGGTGATAAAGTCCAGAGCTGTAGCCAGACGCTGCTGATGTTAAAGGCGAGAGCGAGGCTCCCGAAGAGGAAGAGGACGACGAAAGCACAGGCGAACCTATGGTTGTTCGGGCCGAGGATTTTTTTCTGGCCAAATTAGTGTTGATATTAAGCAGGGCTCTGGGTTTTTTATTCGGAAAAATGCAGGAGATCAAAAGGTCGTCCAAGTCATGGCTTTCGGCATGGCCATGGAGGTTAGCAATTCGAGAAGGAAAGTGGTTGCGAGCATTGTGGTGTCCGTCTGACAGAGTCACGGCCATTTGAACAAGTTCAGGGATGTTAAGCAAAGCTGTACAGGGTTAAGCGATGATGTATAAATGGGAAGACAGGTTGATGGAGAATGAGGAGAAGGAAAGGAAGAGGAAGATGAACTGAAATTATTTAAAAGAGCCACACCATGAAATAATAAAAAGGAAAATATATTCAGAAAGTATTATTATAAATTATTCATGAGAATAAGATACATTTATAAGTATAAATTAAAAAAGAAATAATTAGAGTCCGCTAGTCAATTGATTGGAGTTGACACATATTTTTTAAACTTTTTTGCAGTTTCCGCCGTACGAAATAAAATAATGGCTAACCTGTTTTGGCATCTGCAGTTATGTAATGTGTTTGGAAGTAATTACGTAACAGTACTAAGTGGTCGCCGGGGTACCGCGAGGATTCGCTTATTCTCGATTGAAAGTGCGTGGTTTCCACGGCAACCCATGAGCCTTGCGTAGACCTGCAGCCGAAAATGCGAGTGAGTACAAAAGACCCGTTTGAGCCTGACTTGGAAACGCTCCCTTGACTGTAGTGATCTCGATTCAGGGCGTACTGGTTTTCTGCCACTAGTGATCTGCCAAATAAAAAAGACAAAATAAAAAATAAAATTAAAAATTAAAAAAAAAAAAATTAAAGAAAAAATTAAAGAAAAAAGAGAATCAGTCATTATATTTCTATACAAAGACCATTTGACCGAAATTTACACAAAGCTAATGGCAACAAAAATGAGACAATCTTCTCTGTGTTAGGTCAACTAGACTTTGGTGGCTTCTTTACTATTACCTGCAACTGCCATTTCTGCAAATACTCCTTCTTCTCCTTCCCTCTCGGAAAAAGCAAGAAGCAATTTACCTCTCCGTGTCTATTTTTCCTTTTCTTGTTTCAGTAACCCCCCTTAAAATTCCCCCTGATAGTGATATTGCTATCAATCAGGCCGATGAGTGCGACATAAGTGTGAGCTGTTAAACTAAACTTAGAACTCTCAAAACCTGGTACAAGAGTAAAGGATTTAGGTTGATGTTTTCATGAATACTGGAAATCTGTGGCTTTAGAGGGGGCCCATTCTGGGCTTGGAGCCAAATGGAGGTGTGCTTGCCGTGATCTGCCAAACTAGCATAGCACTGTGGAAACACAAGCAATTATGTAGAAATAAGAACTGAGGGGATTCAGCACCACCTATTGGGTTAACGACAGTTGACCTGGTTCTAGGCAATACCAAGCCGTTTTTATCATGATTTCACATATCATTGAAAAAGTCTGTACCAGCAATACAACTAGGAGTGGCGCTTGAACTGCCAGAAAAAGGCACCAGACCCAACGGCCGCTAACAAAGGACTATCACCAAAGCTTAAATGAATGCCAGGCACTCAAAATAGAGGTCTGGAGTAAAGGATGCCGTTGTTATTGTTTTCCCGCCGATAGAATTAGAGACAGACGGTATACAAGGATGAGTTTGGGAACGATCCCAGCAATCAATGGGTGTTGTTGATTAGTATGTCTGGTTCTGTTTGTGTTGATTGGAGGGATGGGGATCCTTTTGATTTATGGCGGTTATTTACCAAGTACACGTGAACTTGAATAAAAAAATAAAAAAAAATTTAGCCTGCAAGAATCTCAAGAATCTCAAGAATCTCAAGAATCTCAAGAATTTCACAGTGTGAAACACACACACTGTTTCCTTCTAACTAGTGTGTTCCCGTGAATGGGTTTTTGCTTTCAAAAAAAAGACATCAGGGTAATTTGCTTACCTCATCCATAGAAAATTCCATTCTCATGTGTACCCATGCCCAGATATTCCCATGTTATATATTAACGCCATCATTCTTCCCATATTTTTCTCTTCTCTTTTTTTTTTCTTCTTTTCTTCTCTTTGGGGGCTGCGGCAGCTACGGCTGTTGTGCCCCCCAAAGAAGTGGTGACGCGTACTCCGCGTTAGGTTCTATACTTGCCATTCCACACCGAACTCCAAGTATATTTGGGTCGTGAGGCTACGGCGACTACTAATATCATGTTTGCCTCTTTGACGTTCTTACATAGTTGCCCTTCATTAACCCGCTCCGTTGTCGGCGGGAACTAGGTGTTGGATCTGATCTTTTGTTTATGGGCTCGATTGTTATACCTCTCTCTCACGTCTTTGTTAAAGGAGGCTGAGGGATGGCGAATGAGTTTCTAGGAAGATTGGACCCAATGTTTCTTGCGTTGCTTTTGGGCTGGTGTTAGGGGTCAAACCTTTTCCCGGGACCGGAGACTGGAAAGTCTTGGCAGGTCCTCCCCTAGGGCCAGTCTGTTAAGAGCGCATGGGCCTGGTATATTCTTTTTCATTAAAGAGTATGCTTGGCTTCGCCGCGGATGTCGGGATTGGCGGATGTGTGGCAGGGACATAAGCGTGGACCTGGTAGGAAAAACGGTTGTCCTCGGTTCAAACAATTTCAAATACGCTGTACTGTCGCCGTCCGTCGGAGGAGTCTACCATCCAGTAGGCTTTGCAGCTTGACGGCAGCGCCTCTGCTTATATACGACATATATAAGCGTTTGCGTGGCCGTCTCGAACTTACTCCGTCAATGTATTGAAGTGCTCTTAAGCCATTCGAGCAGGCTATTTGCCGATTGAAGGCACGCGTGAATTTTCTCCGCGAGTATTTTTACTTTTAGTATTAATACGCCAAAAATAAAAAAATAAAAAAAAAAAAACTCCAAAAAACACCCCAAGATGGCGATCTGCTATCATGTTGAATTAATTCGTAAAAATCGTGCATACTGTCGTAGTAGTGGGCATAAAGTTCAAGTGTTAATAACTTTGTGGTGTTTTACTCCCCAAACATGGTAATTACTTGTGTCTAATAATAATGGTAATACCGAAAAAAAAAAAAATAATATTAATGATCAGTGAGAGCGGCTTTGTACAGTTATTCTCCAACAAGTACTCTAGGGCCAATATATAGAAAAAGGTTAGTTTTTTTTTTTTTTATATATTTTTATTTTTTTTTAAAACCCCTCGGTGCCGTTAAAACTGGTGAACCCGGCCACCAAAAAGATTTTCTAATAAAGAGATTTCTGTTAGTAAAGCATGATTCTTTTTTTTTTTTTAGAAAAAAAACAACAAAAAACAACAACGAGATTGTTTAGGAATAACTCACATAATACGGCTTTTTGGAAATATCGTTGGCCCACGACCATGCGCTTGTGAGGCGGCCATCAATACATGATCCCGCATCGTAAAAGTTGTCGGCACCAGAACCGTCAAACGCATGTTTGAAAAAGTCGGATAAAATAGCTAATTAAAGAAAAAGAAAAAAAAAAAAAATTGTTAGTTTCGTCAACATGTAAAATCCCTGTAAATCAAACAATAACTTACTCATTTTTAGGCCATCGATTGAACCAAATTGCGATTCAATGAATTCGCGGATATGACTATCAGTTGTCACAATATCCTCCACGTTCTTAATCACCAAGAAAACGGGAGTCAGGATGCGTGGCACCTGGGTATACTTATCAAGAAAGAAAAGCGCGTTAGGAACCGCCTTATCACCAAGGTGCACCACCGACGAACCAATCCACTGGCCCGTGCGGTCCATTGTGGTGCGGATGATGTTGTGCATGGTACGTGCCACTGACGGACAGGGCTTGATCCGGTTAAGTCCCTGGCCCGTGTCCGTGAGTTGGTAACGCGACTTTTCTGACACCAGATCAGAGTCCGCCTGGAACCATAGCTGAAACATCTTGCGCATGATTTCAGACCACAGAGTCAGTGACTGCTGTACATAGTGGAACTGTTTTGTATGCGAGTGTGACAGTCGTGATCCACCCTGACCTGACGAGATTCCCAGCGAAAAGTCTGGGTCGTCGCTGGAAGGACCATCGGCCGTGAAATATTGGTTTAGTAACTTAATGATGCTCTCAACCGGGTGCCGGTTAGACCGCAGATACGAGTGGTAGTCGCCAATAGAGTAGAGACACTGGCGCACATCCTCGGCGCTGATACCCTTGCGCTTGCGGTGGTCGGGCACCACTGGACCGCCGTATAAAGCGGACAGCGCCGTGCTCGAGTATTTTTTGGCCAGCAGCTTGATTGAGTTTTCCTTGCGTCGAATCTCGGCCTGGATCGTTGGCCGCGACTTGCCCTCCGACACAATATCCGTCGTGGCGGTGATGATGAGCGGATCATCGAGGAGGGCCAGCGCGTCATTCTCTTCGAGAAACGAGTAAACTGTCGAAATAGGCTTGTAGAAATCGAATTCAAGTGCCTCCTTAATCTCCGGCAGCCGTGAGTCCATAATCATGTACATGAGCTTGCCAAAACTATCACGCATCTTTTCGGGGTTCATAATCTTGTACCGTCGACCAATCTCAAACACTCTTTTGTACCACTCAGCGTTTACCGAAAAGTCCTCTTCCTCTTCCTCGTCGTCACCGTCCTCGGCCTTTCTGAAAAACATTGATTTACCCAAGTCCATATCGGTAGCCACAACCAGGCCCGCCAGAATCGAGCACATCTCACGTAGCTGGGCAACAATACGCTTTGACTTGGATTTGAATGAGGTAACATCAACCTTGTCGGTGTAGTCGCTCACGTTGAGAGCGGCCTCTAGTAGTCGGAGGAGCTTGCGCTCATCCATCGTCAGGCGCATCGGGATAAACTGGCAGTGGTTCTTGATTTGCAACACGATATCTGAAATCTCGACGTTGCTCCGGTCAACAGTAGCTTGCTTCTGTTGTTCCTCTAAAATCGATTCCGCCGTCTGAATCTCGGCTTCTGCGTCGGTGGTATCATTATTATCGAGCTGCTCACTATTCTCTTTTATCGTTTCTCCGTCTGGCTGGCCATCGTCCGGCTTTAGCTTTCTTGTTTTGTGGAGCTTGCGCTTGCCCGTGCGATGCAGATAGCCAAAACACACCAGGCAAAAATCATCCTTACACGTCAAGCAGCTGATCTCTGATCGTTGGTCGCCGCACTCTATACAAAATCCTTTTTGAATAATTTCGCTATCACTGACAGGCGGGATTTCCTTTTCCTTGAGGTCGGCCAACTTGGCGTCCTCAACGTCAATAGAAATTAGCTCTCTCAAGGGCCTTTTCATTGTTAAAAAAGTTTTTTTTTTTTTATCTCCAACTAGTTGTCGGGCGAATAGCGGCTTCTTTCTACCTGAGATCGTGCTTCTTGTATAGTAACAAGATATGAAATATTATAGAAAAAAAAGAAGAATTTTCTTATTAGATGATTAAAAAAGAGTTTTTTTATTCATTCTTTCTTCTACCATTTTTAAACTAGAGTACACGTGACCTTTACGAATCAGTCCCGATTGCCTTGAATGTTGTCAGGTCCTTCAGCGCCGAGTCCATCAGTTCGACAATACTGTCTGGTGCGTACTTGGCTTCTATCTTGCTGGCAATCTTTGTAGCACCCTCAGCAGCTACCAGATTGCGTAGTGCCGTAATAAGTTTGGGTGAGAACTCATTGTACCATCGGTGGTTCCAGGCAAACAGTTTCACAACGGCATCAAGGATGTTGGCATTGTCACCCTTGTGCTCGTAGTATTCGAGCAGCTTCCACATAACCCGATTTGAGAACCGCTGCTCAAGAGCGTGGTGAAATGCATCGGCAGCCTCATCCTCGTGACGGAGACGCCATGCGACCATGCCAAGCGCTTCCCAGTCAAGCGAGTGCTTCTTGTATTCCATCTGCTGAGACTGATAGTGCACGTACTCTGCCCGCCAGACGGTGTAAACCCGAAGATCTTCGTAGAGAACCATGAAAAGGTTGTCTAACCACCGTTCACATAACCGCTTCGTCTTCATCTTATCTGCCTCTGCCTCTTCCTCTTCTTTCAGCTTCAACGACTCTTCCTCTTCCTCGGTGGACCGCTTATCCTTCACCTCCTCAGGCTTGGCCAGAATGCCATTTGCGCTCTTTAGAGTTCCGATAGAATTGTTGCGCACAACACGCTTTTCCTTTCTGTATTCTTCCTCCATAACAAAAACGTTTGATCTGTATTTAAGCAGGGCGTCCCAACCAATATGGCTGACAATTTCAGTCAATAATTCGTAGGCCTTGGCAAAGGTCGACTTAAGAGTAGGAGCTGGCAGCTTCAATAAACTTTGATCATAGGAGGTCACACTTTCAGGCTTGTCGTCATTCCAAATCTCTTTTAGAACACCATCAGTAGGTAGGGGAAACAAGACTGACTGCGGTTGGGGAACCTTTGTCAAGTCAATTTCCTTGGCAGTAGACATGGGGCAAGAATTTAGTGTTAACAGGGCCTGCTCATAGTTGCCCATCTTTGTGTAGATTTTGACGAGACGAGCCCAGGGCAAGAACTCGGCAGGTGCACTGTTAACGGCGCGGATAGCGCAATCTAATGCCCACTCAAGTTTTCCCTTTCCTGCACAGTAATCGGCCTGCAACTCCAGCAAGTTGTAATCTCTGGGGTTAGCAAGGATGCCATTGCCCATAACTTGCACGGCTTTAACTTCGTCATTGTTCTGAAGCATAACACGTGCCGTAATGGCCAACACATCAGAGTCAATCTTGGCCAACCGTGATAAAACCGAAATTGCCTCCTCATACTTGCCGGTGATCTTGACAAACTTGATGAATGCATCAACAAGGTAGTTGTTCACAATCGTTGCGTTTTGGACTTCGGACACACAGCCCAGTCCTGGGCCACGGAAAAAGAGCGCCTCAAACGACTCAAAAAATCGTTCAGTGAGTTCCGGAGTCTGCAGAGGGTTGAGACGACGCCAGCAAGTAATAAAGCTGTAGTTTTCGTTATCAGCAAACAAAAGCGATCTAACCATGGCGGAGAGGTAAGTTTCCGTCCAAATCGCGTCGGTGGCCGGGCGCTTGTCGCCTCTATCGTCAACAATATAGGACTCAACTGAGCCAGGAATTTTAATGAGAACACGGACATCAACTCTTGAAAAAGCATTGTACGAGCAGCAAATAGCCGATTGGGTCTTCCAATGCGCAGTTCTATTTAGCCAGTGTTGTTCCTCTCCCAGAGTTGAAATGAGGGTGGTAAGGTAGGCGGCGACAGCTGCAGAACTAGAAGTGTCGATACATGAGGCATAATAATACGTGCCGATAGGCTTGGACGATTTTGAAGAGCTTTTCACGAGATGGACGAGGTCTAAGGGTCCCAACTCCTTAAATGAGCTAAGACTGGTGGTACGAGCGTTAACCGATTCGTCAAGTTCATTCTCCAGAAGCCTAAGAAAATAAAAAATAATTGTTAGGGACACCTGAAACCGCAATTGCAAACATACAAAACTTACTCTGGAACTACAGTGGTGTGGAAGACCATTGATATAGGATGCGATTAATAACTGGGCGATGTTCAGGATGTGTTTCTGCCACCTTGACTGTTTGGCAAAGAGAAGGTTTGAAAAAAAAGCGATTTTTGGTATTTCGTGCGGTGGCCTGTATTATGTCAGCACATGGTGTGTCGGGTAACGGGTCAGCATCTCGAGCGTTGATATAAATAGACGAGCAAGTTACAAGTAAAACAGACGTTAGATTATGTCTGGTAGATTAAAAAGAAAAAAAGAATAGTTACATATGTTGATATATTTTGAAAAGCGCTCTTGGCTTACTCAATTCCCTTCCATGGATAGACCTGTTCCACACGTTTATACACGTACGTCGCATTACGAAGGTCCAACACCTGTAAACCCCAGTTGATGAAGAACTCATTGTCACCCTCAACTACAGCCTTATTGTAAAAGAGTTGTGGGTCTTCCTTCGCAGCAACTATCAGGTTCTTCAACCCCTTGGTATTAATGCTGTTGAAAGACTTGACAGTGTCTACAAGCTTCCACTTGTAATCTTCTGGTAGCGGGTACTCCCGCGTGATGTCTGCAGGGGCTGTGGCAGAGACAAGAAAGTCAAAGGAGTCCATGATTTCCTCTAGCTCATCCACATCCTCCGTTTTGTCATAAATCACCCAGGGGTAATTAGGGCTGCGAATTTCAAAAAGCTGACCAAACTTGTTAGCACCAGTCATACATACAGGGACATCCAAATGCACAACGAGAGGGTCTTCAGCTTTGAGATCAAATGGAACATGATTATGGAACTGGGTTAGAGCCTGGCCACCGGGGTAGTTGAATGATGACGCAAGACCCTTGACGACGGAGAGACCAGCAATGACGCCAATAAGAGTGATAACGGCCATCTGGAAGCTGATTTTCAATACATCACCCGCCTTGGCAAGTTGATTAGAGATGAAGACCACACCGTTGGCAGCGAGCAGGGTAAAGACAGGAGCAACATAGACAATAAATCGCCATTCCTTGTGGGGTTGCAGCGAGTAGATGGCGACAAATAGCAGCGAGGCTAGACCCAAAATGCGAAGATGGTTGAATTTACTACCTGTGGGATCCTTAAAAAAACCAAATGGAAGAAGCCCGTAAAGGATAAAGTAACCCGAAGGTCTAGCAACGGTACCCAACAGCTTTGGTAAATGGATCAAAAAGTAAGCACTAAGAGGCTCGGTTCCCCAGTCAGCTGATTTACCCTCAATAACATTGAAAATGAAGCCCTTAAGCTCAGGGATCATCAAAGGTGTCTGCCAAAAGTAGGAGTCAACAACCAAAGAGAGAAGCGTGCCAATAAGGCCAGCAATAGTCGCAGATTTGATCACATCAAATAGTGACACCTTTCTGAAAATCAGCAGAGAGAACGAGAGCGTGGCAAGGAGGACTGCGATCTCCGACCTGAACACAATGGCGGTAAAGGCAAGGATGCCAATGGCCCCGTTGTAATTCGCCTCTAAAGTGTAGGCAATTGCCAGAGTTGTGAATGGGAAGGCAAAGAAGTTGGGTAGCGTGCGGGAGATGTAAAAGGGGATATGAAACTGCACAAGCTGCAAAGCCCAAAACCACTTGGTCACAGAGGAGTAGCGCTCAGCCTCAGATTTCTTATCAACCTTGGTGCAGGTCCACGAGATGGTTTCTTTAAGATAAATCAGTGCAACTGCGTTGAACATTCCCAGCAGCCCACGTGCCAGGATCTGAACCATCAGTTTGTCGTCATCGCCCTTAAGGTATTTGAGGAGAGCCTTGAGCGGCATTGAAACGTAAAGCGCACCAATAAAAGTGCGCGGGACGACGCCAGGGAATTCGATATGGTCAAACTAGATAGCTGTTAGCAGCCGCCTGAGATCAAAGTTGAGAAACCTACCTTGGAGACATCAAAGTTGTGGTAAATAAGATCGTGAATTGCCTGAATATTGAATGATTCCTCGACCTTTGTGTATGGTGCCGAAATGAGGTAGACGGCAACAATAGTGAAGAGCAGCAAGTCAGGCCAAGACAGCTGCATGATGGCGGTGATAATGTTCTGTGGGGTTTGGAAAGAAACAAAAGAAACAAAAGGAAAGGAAAAAAAAAGTAAATAAAGGGAAAGAGAAAGGACCGTCAAAAGGGTCGGATCAACTTGCGATTCAAGACTTGGGAAGAAGCGCGTGGATTGGAAACGGAACAAACTGCTTGTAAACGCGTTGCAACTGGGCCAAATGGCTGTCGCTTTTAGTGAAATTAAGGTTCATCAGTCATTAATAAATAGTTACATAAGAATAGTTAACATGAGACAAAAAAAAAAAGGAATTAAATATCAAGCCCTAAAGCCCAACTCTCGTCGGTTCTACACAAAAGCCTCAGCTGTCTAGGACAAGCATCTTCTTCATGACATAGGCATCATGCACACCATTATAAAACCCCTTTTTGAACTCAGAGTCGTCAATGAAAAACTTGTTGTAAATGTAAAAATCAATTGCTGCTGCGTTGGACGTGAGGACTTCGAGCCAGAGTGATGTGAGTACCTTGGTGCGCGATGCGAGTTTAAGCTGTAATGCCGAAATCAAATTGGTTGCAATTCCGAGTCGGCGGTAGGCAGGGTCCACGGCAAGGGTGTAAATGTGGCCATCATTGGATTTAGTGTCCAGTTTCCCTGTGATAACGCCAGCAATCTCTTTTGTAATGTTGGAATAGGCAACAAGACAGTAGCAGTTCTGAGCATAGAGGAACTGAAGGAAGAAAGCGGTTGAGTAGGTGACCTTAAGGGCTTTGCTGGTGAACTCCCGCGCAGCGTGAACGTCCCTAGACGCAAGCGGTTTAATAGTGCACGGATGGGTCTGCCTTTTAGCAAGAGTATCGATAAAGGACTCAATATGAGGTGAGGTTGTAATTAGATCATGACTGGGCGTGGAGACTTTATCGCTATCGGTAGAAGCGTTATTATTGTCTGCGCCTTTACAATGGTTGCTTTTGCTGCTGGTGTTGCTACTGAGGTCAGGCGATTCCAAGAGAGCTTGTGGAAGCTGCTGCTGAATAACAGTCAAACTCATGATAAAAAAAAAAAAAGCAATAAATAACAATAATAATAATAATAATAATAATAATAATAATAATAATAAAAGTACGTTTGCTTCTTGTGCTTGAATATCTGCAAATTATAAAGCGTGTGCCTGTTTACCCCACAAAAGAAAAACAAAGTTGATAAAACTCCGGATAAGAAACTGGACAATGACGAGCAAAAAAAACAAACAAACAAAAGATGTTAAAAAAAAACAAGAAAACAAGAGGGACTTGAACTGGATTTTATATTCTGATAGTCTCGCGATCAATGTATATATATACACACACTAATAATAATCAGCACTAGTTATCTTGCAGGTTGTTCGAGCTTTCTCCCTCTGGTCACCTCGTTCCCAATCGTATTAGTCCTCGGCCGGTGTAGCTTGAACAAGGTTTAGGTCCCGATTCCTAAAAGGACTAATAATAATGAAAATAATAATTATAACGAGAAACTACACACATAGAAACGGGTTTTCTTTTGTCTGTGAGAGCAAGGGGGCTCTGGTGTAGATCATGCTATTACCAAAAGACCACTGATATGGCGCTCTAGACGCCAGCAAACGCTGCAGTTGTATTAGGTTTACTGCGTCATATTATTTATTCCTTTGGTAACGACGTATTATCCACCATCCCCGACTAGTAGCTACTTATGCTGTTTTTTTTTTTTTAAGAAAAAAGGGACAACGAGTGATTTACTGAGCAATCCCCAAAGTTTAAAAACCAAAAATGTTCCGACGCATCTGCTGAATCAGTTGATGATTCTGGAAGCGTTGATACTGATTCGCCTTATCCCCTTATTTTTATGTTTTTACAACACATTCTCTGCTACTACGCGGACTATTGCGTGAACACGGAGCAAGTCGGAACGAATATCCCAAGTCTTCCGTTATCATGATGGCAAATCATGCACCCAAGCATTAGAAGGAGTAACAAGGCGCGTACAAAATGAGGGCTTATTTGAACCTAAAAGTCGTGCGATCTCTACTGTTTTAGCTTGCTACTATCGCCACTGTGATTGTATGGCATGATCTTATTAGAAATTGCTAAACAAGGCGGGTTGAACCGGTCAACTTTAACCACCATCTGTGCCATTGGGTGACGTTTCAAGAAATTGAGCTAGGAAATGATCGGGGAGAACTAACATTAACTTTCGCGCAGATGGCGTGGTAGTGTGACCCTGTATTGAATATCTAAGTGACAAGACACAAACCAAAGGTCTCATGTGTTATGTTCTTTGTTTTATTTTTATCTAGTAAATTTACTTTTTTTATTTATTCACAGATCTCATAAACTTGTGTGTTTATTTCTTTCCCCGGTATCATGTTCAAAATCATTTAGTATTGTCGCTTTTCAGCTATTGTATATTTCCATTAATATGTACAGATCCAACTTCAAAATCCAAGTGTAGTAGTAATATACACGTTTTCCCCTCGTCTATAAAATCACAAAGCAGCATCTTGCCTGCAAGTATCCCCCATATTCATCATCATCATCAATTCTTATGCGTTCCTTTTGTTGAACTTATGCAACAACATCGACACCAACTGACTTGGCGGTACCCAGAATCGATTTCACAATTCCCTCCAACTCCAGATTCGCGTGTCTTGCATCAGTCTTCTTAACCTTGGCAATCTCGTAAACGTGCTTGAGCGATATCGTGCCGACCTTGGGCTCTTTGGCACTAGCCCATCCCTTTTCAGCCCCCGCGGCCTGCAGAATAAGCCATGCCGTGGGTGGACTCTTAACCTCAAAGCTGAAAGAACGGTCCGGGTTAACGGTCACGACGGTGGGAATGGGGACACCAGGGTTGTATTGCGCGGTCCGCGCGTTGAACTCCTTGCAGAAATCGATGGCCTTGACACCCTTGGAACCGAGCGCGGGACCAACGGGGGGAGAGGGCGTGGCCTGGCCAGCACCAACAATAAGTTTGACGAGTGCGCTCTTGGCGCTTCCTAGCTTCTTAGACATGGTTGTGTATGTGCGTGTATGTGTGAATAAAAGTGTGAGGGTTGTGAATGATTGGAGGGAAATGGGAATTGGAAAAGTTTTGTTTGGTGGTTGAAATTTTTCGCTCTTTTGATTTAGATGACACATGATTAGATAACAATTAGTTAATAGCAACAAGGCTGTAGTATTACAAGGTCACATGTGTTATTACATTTAATCTCCAGAAAAAGCAAAAAAAATTTTTTTGGTCATAGAGTAGTTGAATATATAAACAGATCAAGGTCTACGGACTTTCGATAAGCATTTGTGCGCTTTAAAAAAATTGGATTCAGTTCCAAGTAAATATCATATCATTAAAAAATTATACAACACTATACTTAAGAAGTGTAGGTAAGACCGCAGCGGCCACAGTACTGGCGCTCAACGTTGGTGGCGTTCTTCTTCATGTTGGCCATGAAAACACCGGCACCACAGGTGGGGCACTCACGTCTAAGACGGACAACGGCACCATCATCACCAACCTGGTAGTAAGAGAGGACAGCAAGTTTAACCTTCTTGGCCTTCTTCTTGATCTTCTTGGGGGTGGTGTAGACCTTCTTCTTTCTCTTCTTACCACCACCGCAAAGTCTCATGGTGAGGTCAAGAACAGACTCCTTCTGGATGGAGTAGTCAGCAAGAGCACGGGAGTCCTCGAGCTGTCTACCAGCGAAGGTAAGACGCTGCTGGTCGACGGGGATACCCTGTTCAACCTGGATCTGGGACTTGATGGAGTCAACGGTGGCGCAGGACTCAACCTCGAAAGGAAGAGTGTTGCCGGTGAGGGTCTTAACAAAAACTTGCATTTTAATGAGGCTTATCAAAGATTCGTCTGCAGTCGAGAGTGCTGTAATGAATTCATGTTAGAATACTGTTGTCACAGAAAAATAGTCATGATTATCATGGTAGTGTGTGCAAAGTACATACCTTCGTTCTTACTTTTAACAAGCTTGAGGAGAGAAAAGAGAAGAGGAGAAAGGAAAAGGACTTTTCACTGAAGAAAAAATAAAATTTTTGAAAAAAAAATTAATAATAGAGAAAAAACGATGTGAGCCAGGGTTGGCTTAAGTAATCGCTAGTGACTGTGCTTCCAAAATAGGTATTTTAAACAAAATCACGTGATATTATAATGTTTTGTGGGTAGAAAGGTTTAAGTTTCAAGTCCGCCTTTTGTGACTCTCAAGCTGCCATCGTCCATGAAATGAATAAGACCTACTTTGATGATCAGTTTAATGCTCGTCCTAAGCCCTCCACGTACCGACTTTATAACAGTACATAATTAAAATACCATAGCCTAAGTTATAGAGTTTGACTGTTTTGCTTAATTTAATCTTTTATACCATGTTGTGTAATAATTCAGATGGTGATTAAGCCCCAGGCTCAAGACAGCCTCCCGTTGCTATTATCTGAAGTAAAGAAGCACTTCTATGGGTATTTAAATTCAGACCATGCGTTGTACTTGAAGATTTCTACTAAATATGTTTTTTTAATAAGGCTTATTATGAAACTTGCTTTTATAAAACCTAGTCTAGCTTTATGCCCAGCATTAAATAGATACACTGTTTGGCAACAACCCCCTGTGGATGGGGTTGTGATTTCACTATAGATGGAAAACTCAAAGCTGCTATGATTATATAAATTAATTAAAATAGTGCTATTATAAGAAGTTTACATTCATATATATATACATGAAGCCAGGCTGGCTGTTTTTTATCATCCTGCTTTATAGCTTAATATTCTCCTCCCCATCTATTGACAGATTTCATAAGTTTTGGTTTTAGTTAACGGCAAGTGAAAGGCAAACAGTTTATATTTCGCACCGAGACACAGAATGAGTTATATTAACAACTCTCCAGATGAACATTGGCTTTATTTAAATGAGGAAATTGCTTCGTCGCTTCATCTTTTCTCTATCATTGATAAGGAGTTTAACGGTAGCCCAAAACTACATGACAATATTTCCATCAACTCAGTGGTGTCATCGGTAGGCTCTAAATACAACGGTCAGTATGAGAGTACCTTGGAGCGAAATCGGAATAGTGAATTTCATCGATACGATCAAGTTACAGGGCAGCTAATTACTTATCCACCCAAAGAGTTTGGACCATCAGATATGGGTGATTCAGACAGCATAGTTGACCCACGCCTTTTCAATCAATTATACATATCTAGTGACGACTCGCTCCCACTACAAAATGAAAATCGGCAAAATGACTTTATTGAGCCCAGAGAAGGGGATAGGCAAAATGAAATGTTAAATCTTGCTTCACCTATCAAGTCCTTTATGCGGCATGGAAATTTTAACAGAGCTGCACTCAACGAGCGTTCAAATACAGCCAACCAGCCCACCACTCAAAGCCAGTCTAATTACCTTCCAAGACAAGATTTAAAAAAGTCGTCTTGGTTTAGACCTGGACAACAAATTTCGGGTATTTCTGTCGACCCTAACATGAGGCAAGACTCTGAGAAAAAACAGCAAAAGTGTAATTCTAGCACCTGCTTACACATTAATTGTTGGAAGCCCAGCACTGATGATGTCCCCATCAGGAATACAACAGGTACCAAACAAGGACATTTCACTCATGTTCAAAGACAAGAGAAGCACCAAAAAAAGAAAGAGGAGCCACGTAACTTTAATGACGAATTGGAACTCCAGGACCACAAGTTTCGGGAACTTAGAAAGTATCAATTACAGGAACTACAGACTCAGCAGCAACAACTACAAATGAAACTTGATCAACAAATTAAACTTCAACAACAAGAGGAAGAGCAATGGAAACGAGGTAGAGAGGAACTAAGATTGCAAGCGCTTTCAGGTCGACTAGAACAGGCGGATGATAAGGATGCTGACATGCCTGATGCACGAACCCCGTCTACAGAAATAGACGGATTGAACAAATCACCAGGTCCCTCACCAGGGCAATCTGGACACAAAAACAAGTTGTCTAAAACCGGTAATGGTTCAACCAGCAAGGATAGTCCGTCGCGGGGATTCACTCAGAAGCTTTTACCAAAGCGTTTCTTCAAACGCCGGAATTCAGCCGTACCGGTACTCAATCCCAATTCCAACACAAGCACTGAGCACCCAGAACAAAAGCCTACAAGTAGTGACAGTAGTGGGGGTGGCAAACTAGGACCATTAAAGCGCGGGATGTTTAGTGGTAGTAACACTAATAAGACGGGCAAACGTGGGGAACACCGCTCGACGGCCAGCGAGGGAGATGCTTTGATGATTGCTCACAAAGATAAACACGCAAAAACAGCGCCCTCTCACCCTAGCGCTAGCAAAAGCCTGGGAACTGAACAGGATCTGTACGATCAGTTCCCAACTCAGTACCAATCTATAATGGCCAGGCCCAAAACCTTTAGACATCACCAAAGTAACAAGTCGTCAAACTCCTCTAAGCGTCACCATAAAAGGCAAGCTAGTAAGAGCGGATCGGCGGATAGTGGTGTTTCCAAAGTAGTAGACATCACCCCGTCTGTGACTTCTGACAGCAAGGATATCGATAAGCAACCAGAAGTTCTTGGTGGTGTGCGCCGCGTTTCCTTTCTAAGAGCGAATCCACGTAAATCATTAATACAGAAGCATCGAGCTTCTTCTGATAACAGTGCCAGCAGTTCTAGCAGCAGGTCTAACAGTCCTCACACCAATACAAAGAAGTTGGGCAATTCCAAATCACCGCCTAGACCCAGTTTCATTGAGCTGTCATCGCAGCAGCCGCCCTCAGCCACCGCCCAAAAGCACGCAAACACAGCAGCCAGTAGCACCAATAAGAACAAAATTTCTCCATTGTCCGGCACTGCATCTGGTGCGGCAGCTGGGGACAATATGTACACACGTTTATTTCAAGATGAGCCGACGCTCGACCCGCGAGTCCTTGCTCGTATGCGCGATCCGGGGTGCACAATCCCCGGGACGTGGCTTGAGGAGTGGGCCGCGGCGCTTGCCCGTGACATTAGTCGCTTTCGCGACATGAAGCAGGTCTACGAGCAAATGTATGGTGTTCAGCCACTTGTCCCTACCACCCGCACTGCTAATGCTGCTGTTGCTGCCGCTTCCTACGAATAACCAGCATGAAAATGATACTAGCGCAAAAAAAAGTGATGAGATACGTGAAATAAACATTTATTTAAAACAACAACCAATATATAATGATGAGTCTTTTTGGTTTTGTCAATTACTATTATTGTTGTAACAGCTTTGGAATAATGAAAGCACACTAGATTAATATAAACTATCAAGGTACAAATCATTAATGCCTATTGAGTAAAATGGAATACAAATTTTGTTAATTGTCCTAATATCTAGACGTTAGATAACAAAAAAATCAAAACAAGCCATATAAATCTAACAATTATCTCAATGAGACTGGTAAGATGACGCTCTTAGTCTGTGTAAAAGGCTTCAACATCCGATGGCGCCGAATTCTCTATGATAATACTGAATATTCTGCTCTTATCAATTTTCTTTTGTTGAACAATTATCCAATAACTTTTCTTATTAATTTTTTTTTGACGTTATTTCTGATGTTCTATTTTGGTCCATGTTAACTGGAGTTGGTGGTTGCCCTGTTCATAAAGCTATTGTCTACGGTTCAGAAGACGACGCAAGGCTGTAAATAATGGTTGTATATAATTATGATAATAAACCTACTTATTGTCCCAATAGATAGTCAGTTTATTGCCCTTACATCAAACAGTTACAATACTCCCAGTATCTAAAGATCACAAAAGCAGATATTTAATTCTGATGTACAGTACCTTGCCTCGACAAACTAATCAAGGGGATGTCCCAGCAGATACTTTAAGTTTCGACATTTTATGTCGCCAAATGGTCAATGGAGTCATCTGTCAAGAGATATCCTCCGCGATCAACAGTACAGTCTGTGAATCTTACTGAGAGAATAAGCTGATAATCCCTTGATGAACTATACTGTTAAACTAGCAATTAGAATAATGCTTTGACCAAACTTTTGAGAAAAATAAACAATTGAATATACAGCTTACAGAAAGAATAATATGGGCAAAATCTAAAACACGGTACCGTCGCTGGCGATGGCAATGGGTGGGCCCTTGGTGTCGGGCCGCTTTTCGGCAGCAATTTCGCGGCCAGCCTTCCAGGTTCCTGCCTCGAGCAGTTGTGCTAAGCTCAGAGCTTCAGCCTTATTATCACCAACCAGGCCCAGCTTAGTGTTGACTTTATCAAGCAGGTAGTCAAGGAAGCCAACGGTGACTGCGCGCCACTCAATTATGACGTCAGAGTCAGGAGTGAACAGAGGGATGTCAGACTTGCCAAACTCCTGTCCCTGCTTCAGGGGCTCGGACTTGAGAGTTATCACACCAAAATCGACAAGCAGGCCACCATTGCGGTACTCGGGGAGACCCGTCTGCAGCTCTTCTCCGGCAAAAGTTAGACCCAAGTACTTTTTCATGGGTACAAGCAGCGAATAGCAGAGCCATTGTGTCAGTTTGTGGAATGGAACAATCTTGGCCCACTCGCCTTGGTCTTGTGGCATGGATGAGCATGGCCACGCATCTCCAAGTGAGACACCGTCAAGTTTGGTGCGTCCCGCGGGCCAGATAGGGCCCAATCCAGACATGAGTGCGTCCCACAGTGTGGTTAGTTGAACAGTCTTACCATCAGTAGTAGGGTGAGCAAGCAGATAATCAACAATGTTACCAGGGCGGCCATCTGATCCAAAGTATTCAGCATTAGATAGCGCCTTACCAAGGTTTTTCAGCAAGCCAGCGCGACCCTCGAGGCCCTCGAGGGGGTTTTCGTGGCTGACCTGCAGGCCCTTGCCCAGAAAATCAGATGTGAGCGCGGCGAGCGCGGCCGCGTTGACCTGGTGCGGCTGAACATCCCCGGCGGCCGAAAACGCGCCCTGCTTAAACAAATCGAGACTGGCAACGGCCAGCCCCTCACTGCGGTTATACACGTTATCAGCGCTGGCACCTACCTCGTGGTAGGTCCATTTATTACCAGCACCAGCATCAAGCAAAACCGATACAACAAAGAGATCAAGCAAACGCTTGGTTATCTCGGTGAGAGAGACCTGGCCGGCCTCCCAGGCGGCGACGAGGGCCTCGACGCGAGCAACGCCGCCAACATTAAAGTGCTGCCAGCGGCCATGAGGCGGGATCGAGGCGTAATCAGTACCGTAATCACGGGCAATGATCTGAGAAAGATAGTCAACGAGACTGGGAATTTTAGACAAATCTGTGTCAAAGTTGGTGAGCTCATTGGTCAGGGCCTTGGCAAAGACGAGCGAGCAGCGCTCACGCACGGAGGGAATGGAGAGAAGGTACTGAGCTTTAGACATGACGGCGGTAGGATGATAGCAAAATAAATAACAATGAAGAAGAAAAAAAGGGAGAAGAGGACACGATTTATAATGACGGGATTGTGATTGAATTTTTTGTAGTTTTATCTTTTCCATTTTCTTGTTTGTTTTTGGTTTTCCCGAGGGGGGCCTGCGCGCAGATAAAACGCCCCTCGGCAGGGCCGTCGCTTATCGCGGCCCCGGAGAGGTGACCGCGACCCAACGGCGACAGCGCGGCCATTGAACGAACTGTTATTGCTCTTTTGTCGAGGAGAGCAATTAGACAGTGCTTATCAGTGATTGCGGTGATGGTGACCCGCATTCCATGTCGTTATTGTTGTTTCATCGTATAACCCATTCCTGTGGTGATGGCCACTGCTTATCAGTTGATCACACAAACTATAAAAACCTCCCCGCCTCCTCTCATCTTTCCTTTCACCTTCATCATCATTGCAATTATAACCACTGTCCATTCCTACTCAATTGGCTCAATTACATCATTTTCTCTCATATTTTAATCACAATGTCTCTCCCTTCTAACGTCCATGTCTCTTCTCATCCCGTGCTTAAGCAGAAGTTTGCCCAGCTGCGTCAAAAGTCCTCCGGCCGCGAGACGCGCCAGCTGATCCATGAGATCTCCACCATTCTGTCTGTCTGGGTCTCCTCTATTGAGTTCAAGAATGACACCTCTGCTGCATCCAAAACTGCCATCTCTGCTGCTGGTGCGGAGTTCACCCTCCCCAACATTGTCCCCGCGGACTACGTTTTGATTCCCGTGCTCCGTTCTGGTCTTGGAATGGTTGATAGTTTTCTCACCTTTTTGCCCAATTCTGAGTCTCCCATCTACCACCTGGGTATTTTCCGTGAGAAAATCTCTTTGCAGCCTGTGGAGTACTACAACAAGCTGCCTACCCGCGAGGTGCCCTTTGACATTGCCTTTGTGCTTGACCCCATCATTGCAACCGGTGGCACTGCCGAGGCTGTGATCCAGACGCTGCGCGACTGGGGTGTTAAGAAGATTGTCTTTGTGTCTTTGCTTGGCTCTGCCCAGGGTCTCAAGCGCGTTATCGAGTCCGACTCTGGTGACCTTGAAATCTACATTGGTGAGGTTGATGAGCAGCTATCAGAGACTGGCTTCATTCTGCCCGGCGTTGGTGACCTAGGCGACCGTCTTCACAACACCCACCTGGATTAAGAAAGAAAAAAGAAAAAAAAAATCAAAAAATCAAAGAAAAAAATTCAAAAAAAATCAATAAAAAGCGGCCATACAACTGCTTGGTTATCTGTCATGTATTATATGTAATCTGCCTTTATACTCAATCTTAGAAGAAATTAAAATGAAACATTCAGCTTATCTGCATTACAACTTTTTTTTTTCCCTTATTTAACAACACAGATCAGCCCCAGATAAAGCATAATATAGGTTAATACAGAAGATATCCACAAAAGACATGATATTATTATTTTTAGCAGTTTAGAAAATCTCCAAGATTAAAAACAAGTCATGATTTTTATTACATTCCGTTTCAAAACACACTTTTATTAAAAACTATAAAAGATAACTTAAGAGGCCAAGGAAACCTCAACATCGACACCAGCGGCGATTCTGAGAGAGGTGATCTTTCTGACAATCTCGGTAGGAGAGTGCAAGTCGATGATGCGCTTGTGGATACGGAGCTCGTAAGTGTCCCAAGTCTTGGAACCCTCACCGTTGGGGGTCTTTCTGGTGGTGATCTTAAGAACCTTGGTGGGGAGTCTGACGGGGCCCTTGGTGGTGATCTTGCCAGGAGCAGACTTGGCGAAGTGCTGGGCACGGGAAAGGATGTCAGAAGAGACTGTAACAAGTTAGTATTCCTGATCAAAATAATAATAATAAAATAAAAAAGAATAGCGAAAAGCAAAACGGCAGATATCGAATGAAAACAACTTGAAAATGAAATCGTGCAAAAATAAAACACTTTGTAAAAGAAAAATGATAAACAAAGGAGTGTCAATATATGCTGAATGCGTTGTCGTTATAAATGACAATTTCGTAAACCAGATCGCTGAAAACTAAATCGTAACAATAATTTTTTTTTTTTCAATCGCCATTTTTGCAACCACCAGTCGAGACCCCAAACAACCTACTTCGTTTAAACCGCATTCGTCAAAATATCGTTCTCGATCAATTCAAGTTCAGTCGTTGCATTTTCTTTCCGCTGTCGCTCTTCGCTGCTCTGATACATGGAAACCAGTTAATACACACCTGACTCAAGCTCCTTCAACTTAGAAGAAGTCAAAGTGATACGGATCTTGTGGAACTCAACGGGCTCCTCAACTTCCTTTTCCTTGTTTAAGCTCATCTTGATATCGTGTAGTTGTATATACGGGAGATGAAGAAAACTTGTCGTTCGTCAAAACTACTGGAGGAGAGAAAAAGAGAGGGAAAAAAAAAGAGAAAAAGAGGAAAAAGGGAAAAGGAAAAAAAAAGAGGAAAAAAAAAAACTGAAAAAAAATTTTGTGAGTGTTTGACTGAGTGTTTGAGAAGGTGAGAATTTACCCTGACAAAAGGGTATTTGTAGCGCTATAAGATTGCTACCATACTACAAACAAAGTAGATAGTAAACGCTATAAACAGGCTTCTTTTGTCATGTAACGATTATGTAACCCGCTGCCATACAAATCCTCAGGCAGAGCCATGAAAATTCAAAAAAAAGAAAATTTACTTGAAATCCATAAGCCACGTGACATGCCGGTCCCAACTCAAAACTTGCCCACGCCCAAAACGTTTAGCCCACCCATGTCAGACACTATTTTACCCGTTAGTGCGTGTACTTTTCAGAACATACCAGTCGTGACTGCTCTAACTTGGTCTTGTCTCCTTCCCTTCCCGCATTTTTCAAACAAAAAAGAAGCCCTCGCTCATTCTTGTGCAACCCTAAAACTACTTCTTCTGGACAACTTCTCTACGCGTTCAAAACGCGAGCTTAGTCAGACACACGTCGAGCCAGCCAAGAACCACTTTAAAGCGGGAAAAAATCAAAGTGATTTTATTAGACGCAGTTTGGGTTTGACCCTCCGCTCAGGTACATGAGCTGGATAGTGCGAAGCAAGCCCATTCCCCAATCCTCTCCTGACATCTCGCTTTTTCTACTGTCTATTGACCCCCCACTCAGTTGCAATTCCAGCCAGATATCGCGACCCCCCTTCCTTTACTGCAGCTATGACGTCGCCTATTCACTATTCTTCCTCGCCAGAGGAGCAGCCGCAACCGGCGACGACGCCGCCCAGCAAACGGCGTGTGGCTGGCTCACCGACAAGGCTCGCGCCCCCGGGGCCCGAGTCGGTGCGGCTCAGCTATGGCATGGGACCAAGTATTGACGATGCCGGTGGTGATAGCCCCACCATGCATACCAAGGCGTATAAACGGCGGCGCGAGAGTGAATTATTTGAAGAGCGTCAACGGCGCCTGCAAGCGGAGCAGGATGAGGTAATGGAGGAGCGTCGCGTGCAAAGTAGCCCAAGCAAGCGACTCCAACGACAACAGCAGCTGCGCGCGGCGAAACGCGTGCGATCCTATGACGACGACAACGTCGGGGAAATGGGTACTGGCAGCGCAGCTGCCAGCAACGGAGAAGACGCGGAGACGCGACTGGCCGACCTTGAAGGCAAATTTCTTGAGCAGGCCCAGCGGATCCAGGTGCTGGAGCGCCAGTTGCTGCAGGTAGCCCGCATCGTGAACAAGCTGACTCACGCCCTCGAAAACAAGAAGGACTCGCCTGAGCAGCGGCAGCAATCACAACTCCCGTCGGGATCGTCTAATAACACAAAGGAGAGCCTGGCAGGCGGGATCAACCGTGCCAGCAGCAGCGGTGGGGATCATGCTGGTGGCCGTGGCAGCAATGAGCCCGAGGTTATGATCTACAACGAGGAGGAAGAACAAGAAACTGATATCGAGAATAATGAACCTCCCAAACCCGCTCGCCGGCCCCTTAAAACCATTGACGTGGGTGCGCTCTATCCTGATGAAGACAAGGGAGACGAATGAAACTACTCTGGTATAACGCGGTGTCGATTTGAATCGATGTGACCGTAACAACGAGCAGCCGATAACCAACTTCTTTCTGAAGCTGGCTAAACGGTGGTTCTAATCTACCAAAAAAAAGATCTATGGGGGCCGGATGCTCACTACCATGACAGTTAATAGATATTGCAAGCGATAGCTATGCAAGCACAATGGACCCCTTAGTAGATCTCTCTGCGGTGTTCCAGTCAGTATCATCATCCTACTCTCTTTTGGTCGTTTAATTTATTAATATTTTTGTCATTTAATGTTTTTCCCAGTTACTACTAGAGTATGAGACGATTTTAATGAACATGTTCTCAATGCTACAATTTTTTTTTTTTCATAGTGATATTCATGGCTGTTCAAGCTTGGGATCCGTCACGCTTTAAGAAAAAAAAAAAGAAACTGAGATAACGAGGCCTAGAGAACGCGTCTCAAGTTCACCCAAAACGGGGAACTAAGCTTTCCTAAAGCAGCCACAATGTAAACAGTGTTTTTGCTTTCTTTTTTTTGTTTTGTTTGTTTATTCAAAATCATAAAAAAACAAGAGTTGTGCGCGTTTTGAAATGCCCAAACTTAGACCCAAACGAAAATATAAAATGAGAATTGTGTAATGCAATGTTTATTGATTGCAAGCTTAGGTTATGGCCAGGTTATTGTCCTTACAGCAAATAGCTGCAAGTATCGTTATAAAACAAAATGGCATGCAAACAAGACATGAATTTCAAAAGCATTTGTCTCTGTGAGTCTGGCAAGGTAGCTGATTGCAAGCTTAATTTTTTTTGTTTGTTGACATTATTCACGCTATACACACCATCCATGAGGAAACTTAGAAGTTAAACATATATGAATTGAAATTAGTTGTGTTTTTAGTGTGTTATAGTTGTCCATGATTGATATTTCAAGAGGATTGAAACAAGATATTTCGATGGTACAGTTTTTTGTTAAACAGTCATTGCTCGCGGGGGTCTTGAGTATTAATATAGTGACCGTTTATGCGTAACAAATCTTACTTGTAAAGCTCGAGCTGTCGCATGAGAAAATCCTTACTATATTCCTGTTACTTGTCTCTTCTTATATATGTTTACTGTGTCTGATGATAATGAAATAAAGACAGGGTATCTAGCCGCTTAACCCCACAATCTCTTGCAAACCCTGCTTAAAAAAGCCAGTACCTCTCCGCCCGGCATAACTGACCAAGATCTGGGAACCAACCGCCGGTCAGCTTTTTTCCACTGCTGGCACCTGCTTCTAGTGGGTGACGGCGGGAGGGTGACTAACTCTAGTTGTTATGGCCTCTGGAATCTCTCGGGGAGTCTTATTCTGGTAAGCTACACTGGATACCTTAATAAGATATGTCCGTTTAAAAAGTTCAGGTATAGCCAGTGCTTTATTCTATTTTCCTGTCATCTATTTGAACACCTCTACAAGTACATAGCTGTGTGCTTTTGTTGTTTTGCAGTCTGTTGATGTTTATGATACCACTTAACTACACGATTCTTTCCGCGCGCTGGATGTGAGATGTACCCAGATATACAATATTTTAAATCAATATGTTGAGCAGCGATGGTAACAATGGATTTACTAAATCAGAGAGATCCAAGACCCAGGGGACAACCTCAGCTACCATGGATTTTATTTATATTTATCAATTACATTTCATATTTGTACATCATTTACAAGAAGATCTGAGCCTTAAACCTCATTTTCCAGCGTAAGAACTTCATTCTACAACCATGCAAGTATGGGACAATGATAACCCTTGAGACAAAATTAGGACATTTCTTGATTAATCAGTCTAGACGCTTTAGTTGAAAGATTGACTGTGGCCAAGGTCACTCTGAACACTCCATTTCTGTTAAAATTAACTTGGCCTTGGGTTGCTTCTGAGAGACAAGTCAACCCCGTCTTCCTAATCCACATTGCCCCTTTGAAAATGAGTTATTCAAACCAATCTTATATATTGAGGTACTTTTTAGGGATTCCTTCTATCATCAACTACTAACTACATGATTAACCTCCACCTGGACTAGCGTCTACAACTGACTAGTGACGCTTGATATTGAGATAGTTATCCCCAGTGGTCTTATGATTTATCCATATCTTTATTCAATCATCTCCCTCCATTTAGACCTAATCATCTCAAGTGGAAATGTCCCCCCATTACACATATTTCTGTTATATTAGCATTTCAAAATCATATATAAAGAATACATTTCTGTTTAAAACCACATCTTAAAGATATTGTTCTAGTCACGTGTCAACGCATATCACTAGTTTTCAGCATGGAGATGACTTCCCAATCCTCGACGCCCAACTTCCGCTAAGGGAAAAAAAAAAAAAAAAAAAAAAAAAATTTTTTTTTTTACCTATTATCTACA
>Ga0160505_100357_pt1 | contig 28442 bp, 40 predicted proteins | sample DIDeMG_FD_108225 | JGI IMG/M metagenome (GOLD analysis project Ga0160505, IMG submission 108225) | Enriched chicken feces microbial communities from UW Madison campus, WI, USA - DID2874_E49_Stillage MG | ecosystem: Host-associated > Birds > Digestive system > Large intestine > Fecal ... | reverse complement strand
ATCAATCTTATCGGATGCCGATTGATTGGCTGCATTTACCAGCGTGCTGGGACTCAGTTAAAAGGCATAGAATACTATCTCAGACATGAAACGCTCTCAGTTGTAGGTTATGGGAGTAACATTGGCTATCTTGTCATAGCCCTAACGAAGCAACCGAGGATAAGTGGATATGCGGAGAGTATAACTCGTGTAGGTTGCTTAATACATAATCAAGATCGCTTAGGCGGTCTTTTTATTTTGGATATAAAAAAGACCACTGCTCGGCAAAGCAATGGTCTAACGCAGGATAAAAATTGGTTACAACTAAAGTTTACGACTTTAGAACCTTTATGGCAACAAAATAGACCGCTGTTTCCGCAGCGGCCAAGTGAAAAAACAAATTTTTAAAGGATTCACCCTAAAGGGATTATATCATTGTAACGCTTACAGGACAATGCGGAAAAGGAATATAAAAATGAGAAACTATTGGTATGTGTCACTAAACAATAAATATCCTTTACCAATGAGAGGTCAACATAAACGGGTGGTGATGTCTGTTCAGATGAAGGCGAAGTACTCGATCGTAGAAATGACCAGGGAAGCAACACCAGTTGAGGTTGATCAGTGCAAGATGGTCTATTGTGGGTTTGGTTATTGGAAAGATGAGCATGTGCAGGAGAATATCAGTAAATACATATAGAAAGGTGGTGATTAAGGATGGAAAAAAGCGATACGAAAGCGAACAGATACAAACCCACTGCTGCAGAGAAAAAACTCTTAGAAGTATTGATAAATCCGGATAACTTAGGCAAACCGGTGCAAGAGTTGTGTTCGCTGGCGAAAATCGGTAGGACAAAATATTACGATGCCATGAGCAAAGAAGGATTTGTTGATCTAGTCAACGAAACAACAATGGATCTGATCAAAGGAAAAGCTTCTGATGTCCTTAATGCCACTTACAAGTATGCATTGACTGAAAAAGGTCATCAGGATAGGAAAATGATTCTGACTATTGCTGGAATCTATACAGACAAACAAGAACTCAAACATTCCGGTGGTGTAGATATTCGAAAGCAATACGGAGAAATGTCAGACGAAGAATTAGAAGAGTTGGTGAAGCGGTATGAAAAAATCAACGACTCTTGATCGTGTGGAATATGCAATTGTTCAAAGAGAGCTAGCGATTCGGAAAGCCAGAGGAGATTTTTGGTTGTTTTGCCAATTGCTTTATCCTGAGTTTTATAAAGATGATCGTCTATATTTAAAAGATTTGTGTCAAACGTTACAAGATTTCTACGAAGATAAGATTGATAAAAAGATATTAGTAATCAACATGCCCCCTCGTCATGGGAAAACATTTACAGCGAGGCTTTTTGTATTATGGATGTTTGGTCAGAATCCGAGGACAAAAATCATTACAGGTTCATACAATCAAATACTATCATCTTTATTTGCTCAACAAACACGTGACGGCATCATGGTTGATAATGAGAATATCAAAGCTGAATATTTTAAAGATATTTTCCCGAAGGTACAAATCAAATACGGGGACGCAGCAAAAGGGTTCTGGTCTTTAGATGGATCAGAGGAAAAGAATTATTTGGCGACTTCGCCTGGCGGAACATCTACTGGGATTGGTGCAAATTATGTAATTGTTGATGACATTATCAAAACTGCAGAAGAAGCTTATAACGAGCGAGTATTGGACTCTCATTGGGAATGGTATAACAACACATTAGCTCAACGAATGGAACGTCCGCGTAAACAAATACTAATCATGACAAGATGGTCAAATAATGATTTAGCGGGAAAAATGTTGAACAAACGGAAAAACAGTGTTCATCAGATTTGTTATAAGGCTGTCCAAGATGACGAATCCATGTTGTGTGAAGAAATCATGACCCACGATGAATATTTAGATGTTATTCAGGAAATGAATTTGGATATTGCGGAAGCAAACTATCAACAAGAGCCTATTGATCAGAAAGGCAAATTATATCAAAATCTAAAAACTTATGGTCATCGTTCTGAATACAAAAAGATATGGTCTTATTGCGATACCGCAGATACCGGGAAAGATTACCTCTGTTCGATTGTTTGGGGCGAGACATCTGACGGACGCTGTGAAGTGCTAGATGTGATCTACACCCAAGAACCGATGGAACACACAGAGTCCGCTGTTTCAAATCAGTACATCAATAATAAAGTGAACCAAGCGCGCATCGAGAGAAATAACGGTGGGCGTTCTTTTGCGCGTTCTGTTCGGGAGAAGACGAAAGGAAAATGCGCGACCGCAATTGATGACTTTTATCAATCAGCGAACAAAGAAGCCCGGATATATTCGAATACCGCGTGGATCGAACAAAACGTTTATTTCCCAGAAGATTGGCGTAGTAAATGGCCAGAGTACTACAATGCTATGACCAATTATCAGCGTGAAGGGAAAAACAAACATGATGACGCACCAGATGCAACGACAGGGATTGCTGAGACGATGAGTATGAATGTTAAAGAAAAAGTAAATGTGAAAAAGACAATAAATGCATTCAAAAAATTAGGATTGTAGAGGTGATACAGTGGAACAAAATGTTAAATTGTTAGACGGACAACGGTTTGATAAAGAAGCGAATCTAATTTATAAAATACCAGTTTCCAGGTTGCCTCATATCCAAGTGCTTAACCAGCGAACGGGTCAAATTGAACAAATGATTGACTTCGAGAGTAAAGAAGTTTGGAAGTTGATTGTCGAATTCATCAATCACCACAAAGAAAAGCAGGTTCCAAGACTTCAACAACTGAAAAGATACTTGTTAGGTGACGGGAATATTAATTATCGATCAGAAAAACCGGAAGGGCGAGCGGATAATCGGATCGCAAGCGACTTTCCAAATTTCATCGTGTCATTCAAACTCGGGGTTCTGTTAGGTAACCAGCTTAAATATACTGGAGAAAAGAACATATCAGACCGAATCAACAAGTTTGCCAGTCAATCGAACGAAGACTACCATAATCAACTAATGGGCAGAGACATGTTCGGCCTAGGTAGAGCTTACGAATGGATTGGCAGAGATGAGTACGGCAAGGAAACCATTGCCAAGTTTGACGCAGAACAAACCTTTGTGATTTACGACAATACGAAGAACAAAAATTCTATTTGTGCAGTTCATTATTATGAAGAAGAATTTTTAAATGATAAATGGACCCGCGTAGAGCTTTATACGAACAGTGGATTTAATTACTATCTTGTAGCAGATGGCACCGATATAGAAAATGCAGCAATTGAAGAAGATGGAAAAGAAGAAAGTTACTTTGATTCTGTCCAAGTAAACGAATGGATAAATAACGAGGAACGTTTAAGTGACTTTGAGCGTGTTCTTGATTCAATCGACGCATACGATTTGTCTAGGTCTGAGATGGCCAACTTCCAACAAGATTCATCTGAAGCGTACCTGGTGATTAAAGGGAACCCTGACACAGCAACGGACGACGAGGGTGACAATAGCAAGATGGAAGTATTCAAAGCTATGATGCAAGCAAGAATGCTTGTTTTAGGTGATAAAAAAGATTACGGCGAAGGCAAATTAGGTGACACGCCTGACGCCTACTATCTGAAAAAAGAGTACGATGTTGCAGGTATGGAAGCCAACGATAGCCGAACGGTTGCTGACATCTTGCGTTTTACATCTTTGATTGACTTCACAGATGAGAACATCGGATCTAACCAATCAGGAATCGGGTTTCGTTTCAAAGGTTGGGGATCGGACAATGACCGCAAGAACAAAGAACGTATGGTTAAGAAAGCTATTATGCGGCGTTTACGGTTACTTACACACTCGTGGAGCATCAAAGATGATTTGAATAAACCACAAGGCTTGATAGAAAATGTCAAAGCTTTTTTTGTTTCGGATGATAAAAAACAAGAGGATCTTTACAACAAAGTAAATGATATTCAAATTCTATTTACACCGAATGTTCCGCAATCGGATGAAGAGATTATGAATGTAATCAAAGGAATGCTTGGAATTGTTTCAGAAGAGACTTTATGTGAAATGGCTGAACGACTAACCGGCGTGTCTGCTGAAGAAGAGCTCAAACGCGTGAATAAAGAAAAACCAAATGTGCCAGTGTTGGATTATGAGTTCTCAGATAGTGACGATTCTAAAGAACAAACTAATGAAGATAAAACCAGTGAGGAGTGAATGAATGAAGTCCTCTAATTACTGGAGAAAACGCGAAGAACAACATATTGCACAAATGATTAAAGACGAAAAACAAATGAAGAAAGCTATCGCTGATCGATTTCAAGTAGCAATTGACAATATCAACAAAGAAATTGACGCGAATTGGCAACGTTTTGCTGGTAAAGAAGGTGTGTCGTTATCCGAAGCTAAAAAGGTGTCAATGGAGATGGACGTTAAAGCCTTTGCCAGAAAAGCCAAACAATATGTTAAGACGAAGGATTTTTCTAAGACAGCTAACGATGAGCTACGTCTATACAATGTCACAATGAGAGTTAATCGTTTAGAACTCCTTAAATCGCAATTAGGGCTTGAATTGATTGCTTTATCGGATGATCTTGATAAGTACACTGTTGACTTGCTGACAAAAGAAGGTATTGCCGAAGCTAAAAGACAAGCCGGTATATTAGGTGAAACCATTTTCGATGGCTACAAAGATTTTGTAGAGGCTGTCGTAAATGGTTCTTTTCATTCTGCGACGTTTTCTGAACGCATCTGGGGCAACATGGAGGCGTTTAAAGCCGAGTTAGATAAATTGTTAGTACAGACGGTTACGCAAGGTAAGAACCCACGTGACATGGCTAGAAAACTACGTAATCTATTTGATTCTAGTAAGTACGAAGCTGAGCGGTTGATGCGCACAGAATCTGCAAGGGTTCAGACTGAGATACAGAATCAAAGTTATAAAAAGTACGGCATCGAAGAATACGAGTATATCGCAGAACCGACAGCATGCTCTATCTGTTTACCATTGAACGGAAAGATATTCAAAGTAAAAGATATGTCGTCGGGGATAAACGCTTGTCCCATGCATGCAAATTGCAGATGCAGTACGGCGCCACATGTCGATCGAGAGAAAACACTTAATGAGACTAATGAATTCAAAGGTGTGTTTGACAATACAAATATGTCTAGCGCCGTTGGAAAAGAAAACTATGATAAATTCTTGAAAAGTCTAGACTCAATCAATGATGAGCGAGTTAGAGGTTTATTGAGTAAGTTTGGGAGTCAGTTTGAATTTAATAAATTGGCAGATGCTGGAAATTATGCCAATGGTTCAAAATTACAATTATCTCAAAAAGCTTTTGACGGCAGTAATAGTAAAAAAGCTATGCAAACAGTTCTTCACGAATTAGGTCATGCCATTGATAATTTAGGTATTAAAGCAACGGGTAGTGACTTTGATAGAGTTTCTGGGATTTCAGGATACAAGCTGAAAAACGACATTAAAAAAGATATGTTGAATCTATTTAATAGTGAACTAAAAGCTGCTAACGGTGAGGGCTATGTTACTATTAAGAATTTCAAAAAGATGTCTATATTTGATCAAAGCTCGATCGTCAGAAAGTACAAGAAATTAGCAGAAGAACATCCACGGATGTATTCATCGCTTTCTGACATGATGGAATCAACGGGAGGATTCATTGATCACCCATTAGGGTCTGGTCATGGTTTGAAATATTGGAAAACGGTTGGAAATCAAGAATCGGAGTTTTTTGCTCATATGACTGAGACGGCGGTTAATGAAGAATCCAAAAAAATGATGTATGAGTTATTTCCAACAGCATCAAAAAAATGGGAAATAATGCTAGACGATATTTTAAAAGGAGGACAATAAATGTTCGATTTTGAAGAGGGCGCATCTGAGGTGATGAATCCTGCAATCGAAAAGTATGAGTCACACTTTAAAATAGAGTTTCCTTTATACGAATATCTGACTATTACACAAAAAGATCACTTCGATTTTTCATTTGAAGGAGCCAAGAAGCTTACTGATTTTATTGACGAAAGAATCAGAATAGATTCCCCAGTCAACATCCCTAATGGATATAATGAACGATTATATTAGGTGCTCAGCAAAAATAATGTAGGGCGCTATTTTTGTGCTCAAAATTGGAGGTGAAACGTTTGAAAGATTTTAACGAAGTCATTTTAACTATTGAAGTTCAAAAAGGGCTGGGCAAAGCTTATAAAAAAGCCATTGAAACTGAAAATAGTACTCAATGGAAAGAGAATCCAATCTACAACAGTAATAAAGAATTGATTAGTAATGAGTTAAAACCGGTGTGGAATGGCAATTATGCATCTGTAAATGTTGCAGAAGGAACTACTAAAGATCAATTAACCATTTCGATTATTTCGCACACACTGCCTAACCTTTTAGAAACTACTAGTTGGTATGAGCGGATGGGTGCGAAAGTTGATTATAAGAGGATTATTGAATAAGGAGAATATTATGCCAAAAACATTCACGCTAAAAATTAAACTCAAATTTCCTTTCTATTGGTATTCTTCCAAGATTAAGTTTCAAAGTTTGTTCAATGAAGAATTAGCAGAAGATACATTTTGGTGGTTTATGCGCGATTTCGAAGAAAACAATAGCAAATATATCAAAGTCATTTAAAGTCGCTGGCTATAAGCTAACGGCTTTTTATTATGCCCTCTACTGCTCGGGGCGGTATAAATTGAGCTGTTTCGATTGATCGGCGTAACTGATCAAATTTATCGGGTAGCGGCGTAACCGCGGAGGATTGACAATGCCAACATTATTTTCAAAAGAAAAACTATTTTTACCGATGAACTTGCAACTCTTTGCTGATCCTGAAGATGTAGAAGAAAGCACATCGGGAGAAGAAACAACCTCAACGGATTCAAAAAGCAATGAAGAGACAAGCAAAACATTTTCTCGTGACGAACTAGCAAAAATTGTCGCAGCTGAAACAAGCAAAGCAGTTACGGCAGCAGAAGAAAAATGGCGTGATGAGAAAGCTCAGGCTGATAAATTGGCTGAAATGAACGACAAGGATAAGGCGGATTACGAGCGAAAGCAACTTGAGGATAAGATCGCTGAGTATGAAAGAAAAGACAATCTGGCTAAGATGTCCGATCAGGCTAGTGAAATGCTATCGGACAAAGGCGCTACGCCTACCAAAGAAGTTCTTAGTCTAGTTGTGTCAGAAGATGCAGAAACGACCTCAAGTAATGTAAAAACGTATCTAGCGGCCATTGAATTGGAACGGGAATCAATCAAAGCTGATTTAGAAAAACGATTGGGTGGAAGAATACCTCTGGACGGTTCAAGTAAGGATGGTGTCGTCGGAGATTATGGTAAAAGGTTGGCACAACGAACCAAAACAGAAACAAAAAAAAGTACTTACTTCAAAAATTAGGAGGAACAAAACATGGAGAAACGAGTATTCGGATCTAAAAATCAAATCTTAGCCGACGTTAACAATTATAAAAGTTTGTCGGTTGTTGTTGATGCTACAGGAGTAACGGCAACAAATGGCGAAGGGAAAAAATACATTCCTGCTGGAACGCCCGTAGGTAATGCTGATCCTTTTGCAAATGAGCAGGCGTTACTAAAGGTAACAAATGATGTAGGGAATGGAAATAAAACTGTCGGGGTCTTATTACACGATGTTGTTTTTGATAACGGGTCAACTGTTGGAAACGGAACATTGGTGTATTTCGGAACAGTGAACGAATTACGCTTGAATGATGGACTAACTATTGTTGCTGAAGCAAAAACCGCGTTAGATGGCAAAGTTTACTTTGTTAAACGTAATAAATAAGGAGGAACTGTTAAATGAACGTACGAGTACGAAAAGAAACTTTAATGAAAATGAACTTGCAAACATTTGCGACGTTAAATATTTTTGATTTGGTTCAAGCGCCTAATGTAGCAACTTATTGGGCAGAAAAAACCAATGAAACTCAACCCTATCTGGGAGAAGAATTATTCCCTATGGATAAGCAACTAGGAATGAAATTGTCTTGGCTGAAAGGGAAAACTGGATCACCAGTAGCGTTGCGCCCTTCTGCTCTTGATGCTGATGTGATTCCGCGTGGACGTGCAGGCTTTGAAGAATTAATTGAGAAAATGATTTTCTTCAAGGAATCATACTACATTGACGAAGAATTGCGTCAACAGTTGCAAATGGTTAACCAAACTAACAACAAAGAATACCAGGATGTTTTACTTAATCGTGTATTCGATGATGTTGCGGATTTACTTCGTGGAGCTGCTGTGCGTCGCGAAATTATGCGCATGCAAATGCTGACAACGGGGACGATTAAAATCAATGAAAATGGGCAACAGTACAATATTGATTATGACTTACCTGCTGGGCATAAGAAAAAAGCTGCTACTAAATGGTCTGATATTGAAAATGCTGATCCTGTAGAGGATATCGATATTGCCGTGACGGCAATGAAAGAAGATGGTGTGACTCCAGCCCGTGCTGTTTTAAACAGCAAAACGTTCCGTTACCTCCGCCAGAATGCAGCAATCAAGGCAACAATCTTAGGAAATAACGCGAATGCTCAAGCTGCCAAACTTTCGAAGCAGTCTCTTCTAGACTATATTTCAGAAGAATTTAACTTGGAAATTGTCGTTTATGACAAGGTGTACACCGACACATCTGGAACCCACAAGTTCATTCCTGACAATATTTTTGTGTTATTGCCAGCAGAAACTTTGGGTAAAACATGGTTTGGTACAACACCTGAGGAAGCGGACTTGATGTCTAGTCCAAACGTTGCGAATGTTTCTATTGTGGATACAGGCGTTGCAATTACAACGATGAAGAAAGCAGACCCAGTAAACGTCGAAACGAAGGTATCCATGATTTCTTTACCTTCATTTGAACAATCAGAGGCTGTATGTATTTTAGATGTGGGGGGAGTAGTTATCCCCGCTTCAGGTTTAACTCTATCACCTAAAACATCAACAGCAGTTGCGGGGACTGCTGGGAACAGACAATTGACGGTTACGGTATTACCAGAAAATGCGACAAATAAAACTGTTGAGTTTTCAATCCAACCAAACACTCAAGGGTTAACAGTTTCTAATAACGGGCTAGTAACTTGGACAGACGCTGTTCCGGCAGGTGTCTATACTACCACAGCAACAACGGTGGATGGATCATTTAAAGATATCCATACATTGACATTAACAGAACCGGAGGGTTAGTCATTTGACTAGCCTTTTTATTTTTGAAAGGAGGCAGTCATGGACGAAACCTTGGAAGAAGTGAAACGCTCGCTCGAAGTTGATGACGAGGAGCTGGATAATCAATTAATCGATTTTATTAAACGAATCTCAAGCCAGTTGTGTGTACGCTTGGGCTTCTTAGAGAGCGTTCCTGAGGCGTTAAACTACATTGTTGTCGAATGCACCATTAAGAGATTCAACCGCAAAGGTGATGAAGGAATGAGTTCCTATAGCCAAGAAGGCGAGTCTATTACTTATGGAAAATTATTGGATGAGTTCGAGGATGATATAACAGCCTATAAAGATAAACAGAAAGAAAATACAGTACCTCGTAAAGGGGTGGCTCGATTCGTATGAGATATGACACAGAAGTAACTTTCGTTATCGAAAAAGATGGCTATTACGATCCTGAGTTAGGAGAACATGTGGAGCCAAGCTTAGACGAAAAAATAAAATTCGCTAACGTTACCGATTTAGGGACTGACAGATCTAAAGCGTTATTCGGAGATATTAAACAAGGGGCTAAGGTCATTCGTTTATTACGTCCTTACAAAAAAGAGTGGGATTACGTTTTAATTTTCAACAATCTACTAAACAAAACCGAGAAATTCGAGATTATCACCGACCGTAACCTTCGATTGAAAAATACGTTTATTGTTCAGGAGGTGGCTGCAAAGTGAAGGCTAGTCTTGAAGTAAAAGGAACATCAGCACTGTTTGCTCATATAGAGCGTGCGATTAGCTTAGAAGCAGTTAAAAAAGTGGTTACCACAAATACTTCCGAAATGGCCAATCAGATGCAGAGGCGCGCTCCTGTTGACACCGGATTTATGCGGCGATCCATCACACAGTCTATATTAGACGGCGGGTTGTCCGGGATGGTGACACCGACTGCTGAATATGCGCCTTATGTCAATTTCGGTACGAGATTCCAAGCTGCGCAGCCTTTTGTCAGCAACGCTTTTAACTATCAAAAGATTAAATTTTTAGCTGACATGAGAGGGTTGGTAAGATAATGCAAAAACAACCGGATCAAGAACTATACGATGAAGTCTACAAAATCTGTCAAGTCTTAGGGTATAACGTATTTACTTACCTGCCGCCAGACAAAACGCCTTATCCGTTTGTGTATATTGGCGAGTCTCAAGAACTACCGCAAGCGACTAAATCTGTTTTAGTGGGTACTGTTCAATTAAATATCCATATCTATGGATTGCACACCAAGCGCAAGCAGGTCTCAGATATGAAAGGCGCGATTCTGTGGGAACTTCGGAAACTAAGGCAATCGAAAAACTTCAATTGGAAAATATCTAATAATCAAACGCAGCCTCAAATGCTGCAGGATACAACAACAAATACCGCACTCTGGCATTGTGTAATACCGTTAGAGATGCGGTTTTACTAGGAGGGAAAAGCATGACAGTGATTCAAGGGAAAGACCGAATTTTGCTTGTTCGTCGTTTAGATGAAGCAGGTTCAAAAGATGCGACAAAGCCTTTATATCAAATTGAACACGAATGGGAGTATTCGCGTGACAATAAGTCAGAACAAACGAAAGACGGTAGTGTTCCTACCTCTGGTGGTTTGGAAGTGACTCTGGCGCTAAAAGGTCTTGCATCTTACGATGACGAAAATATGTACATGAAGAAATCAGTAGAAGACGGAGCTACGATGGAATTTTGGGATGTTGATTTGAAAGGTGAGAAACAAGAAGGAAAATATCCTGCAATCTATGGTCGTGGAAAAGTTGGTAAATGGAAATTACCAGCAAATGTTGAGGATTTGGTTGAAATTGAAACAGAAGCAACCATCGAAGGAACTCCGAAAGACGGGTTTGCCACCGTTTCTGAATCCACAATTAAAGAGGCTCAATACGCATTCCAAGACACTACCAAAACAACTACTGAAGGTTAGACAAATAGTCTAGCCTTCTTTTTTAGGAGGAAATTATGAACTTTGATATTAATGGAAAAATTATTGATGTGAAATTTACCATTGGTGCTATCGAAGCACTTGATCAGATGTATGAAGTCCACACCGGAGGTGCTTCTTTTGGAATGGGGATCAGTTCAGCGCTTGTTTATTTACAGCAATGTAATCCAGTCGTTCTGAGAAATATCATTATGGCTTTGCAAGTAGACAATGCAAAAGTCGGCAAGTCTGAAATCGAAGCATGGCTAATGACTCAAGATATTGAAAAATTGTCAGGAGACTTAATAGCAGAGTTGGGGAAGCAGGATTTAACAAAAGCGATGATAAAAAAACTGAAAGCTCAGACACGAAAAGCAGCGAACAAAAACTAAAAAAAAATAGTCGAGAATTCTATGAAGAATTAGCTTTAAACGCTTTTCGGTTTCTTGATTGTCAAACATTTGAAGAAGTTAACAAAATGACTATCAGAGAATATGAGCTACGAATGCTCGCTTTCAACCTTTCGCAAGTAGACGAGGAAATGAAACGGCATCAGCAAGCCTTTTTAAATGATGCGGTACGCGCAAAAAATAAAAAAGGCGAACCCATTTACAAACAATTTTCTGATTTTTACGACTATGAAGAAAGAATAAGCAATGTTCTTGAAGGGTCCATATTCGAACAAGAAATACTTAATGAAGAACGCAAACGAGAACTAACACAAGTAGCTAAACGCCTTCGTGAATTCAGAGAAGGGAGGGGGACGATATAGCAGAATCATTTTCAGTTGAAGCTTATCTGAAAGCCACAGACAGTGGATTTGTAAAAACATTTAAAGATGCTCAGTCTGCTGTCGAAACCTTCGAAAAAGATTCAAATAGTACGATGATGGCTGTCGGGTCAACCATGCAAACTGCTGGGAAATCAATGACAAAACTTCTTACTGTTCCCATTCTGGGCGCAGGAATAGCTGCTGCTAAGATCGGTGGCGACTTTGAAGAACAAATGAGTCGAGTAAAGGCGATATCTGGTGCTACAGGCAGTTCATTCGATCAGTTAAAGCAACAAGCAATTGATTTAGGCGCTAAGACTGCTTTCAGTGCGAAAGAGTCTGCTGCTGGTATGGAAAACTTGGCATCTGCAGGTTTTGATGCAAATGAAATCATGTCTGCCATGCCAGGGTTGCTTGACTTAGCAGCAGTTTCGGGTGGTGATGTCGCACTGGCATCTGAAAATGCAGCAACTGCACTGAGAGGGTTTGGACTGGACGCTAGTCAAGCTGGACATGTAGCCGATGTGTTTGCTCGGGCAGCAGCTGACACTAATGCGGAGGTCGCTGATATGGGGGAAGCAATGAAATATATTGCGCCTGTCGCAAACGCAATGGGCATTTCACTTGAGGAATCTGCCGCAGCGATAGGTATCATGTCTGATGCCGGCATTAAAGGATCACAAGCAGGTACATCTTTACGTGGGGCTTTGTCTAGACTGGCAAAACCTACAGATCCAATGATCGCCAAAATGGAAGAACTAGGATTGAGTTTTTATGATGCAGAAGGAAATATGAAATCATTAAAAGATCAAATAGGGATGCTTCAACATGCGTTTAAAGGATTAACGCCGGAACAACAACAAAATGCCTTAGTAACCTTATATGGTCAAGAATCTCTTTCAGGAATGATGGCGTTGATTGACAAAGGACCGGATTCATTAGGGAAACTTACAAATTCTTTGAAGGACTCTAATGGTGCTGCTGATGAAATGGCTCGAACAATGCAAGATAATATGAACTCATCAATAGAACAAATGTTAGGAGCATTTGAATCTGCGGCAATTGTAATTCAAGGTATTATCGCTCCAGCAATTCGCGGAGTAGCCGATACAATCGGAGGATTGGTGCAAAAATTTGTTGATGCTCCTGAGCCAATTCAAAAGATGGTTTTAGTAATAGCTGGCTTAGTTGCAGCGATCGGGCCTCTCCTTTTTATCGGTGGCTCTATGCTTGTGTGGTTTGCAAAACTTAAGGTAGCTGTTGGATTTTTATCAACATCATTTCCAGCTTTGGGAGGCGTTTTTACTGCGTTAACAGGGCCTGTTGGGATAATTATTGGAATCATAGCTTTGTTAGTAGGCGCATTTATATTGGCGTGGAATACGAGTGAAGGATTTAGAAATGCAGTTACTGCTATTTGGGAATCGATAAAAAATACAATTTCTTTCGCTGTTCAAACTGTATCAAACACGATTCAGCGAATTTTCGGAGGGGTCGTTGCTTGGTGGAAAGCAAATAACGAGGAAATCGCAGCCGCAGTAGATGCTATTTGGAATGGAAAAATCGGACAATTTATTCGAAATGCTATGGGTGTGATCCAAGGTGTTATTGTAGGTGTTTGGACTGCTATCAAAGGTATTACGGAAGGTATATGGACAGCTATTTCGGGCGTGATTGAAGGGGCTTTGCGTGTGATTCAAGGCTTAATCAAATTTGTTCTCGGAGTGCTTTCTGGAGATTGGTCAATGGCTTGGGAAGGTATGGTAGAAGCCGCTTCTGGCATCCTGTATGGTTTGGGTGGATTAGTCGTTGGAGCGTTAGAAGCTGTAATCGGTGTAGTGAAAGGTTTCTTTTCTATTTTCAAAAACGCTGGTTGGAATTTGGTCAAGATGATTGCTGATGGAATTTGGTCAGCAATAAGTTTGCCGGTGAAGGCGATAAGTGCAGTAGTATCAAAAGTACGACGGTATTTACCATTTTCACCAGCAAAAGAGGGACCACTAAGTGATCTAGATCAATTGAATTTTGGCGGAACTATTTCAACGGGAATTTATTCTGGGCAAAGTGAAATAAATCGAGCTATGGCTTCTGTGATGGATATCCCTGCGCTGAGCAACTTGAATGCTAGTTTAGGAGTGAGACATTCTATTACAACAAGAAATGAAAACCGAACTAACAAACAACCGGCAACGTTCAACATCCGTTTAGGCAATCAGCAATTTAAAGCCTTCGTGGATGATATCTCACAAGCGCAAGGCCAAGAAACAGAAATAAATCTAGGGTTTTAGAAGGAGGATGACACGTGCAAGAATGGGATAACCCGATGTATCAATTTAGGGACACAATAAAAAGTTCTGATTACGATTCGTGGATTCCGACTTCTGCGATGATTTACGACAGTGTCATGTTTGAAAAAATACTTCCCGGGTATCAAACGCTTTACGTTGAAGGTCGGGAAATGTTGTCGTTAGATATTGAATCAGAGAAAAAGAACGTAGGAGTTCATATATCTTCACAACGCTTGCCTGAACGTATATTGACAGTGTTCTACAAACTGACAGAAGTTAATTCAGTTGAATTTCAGCGAAGCTTCAAAAAACTGATGGGTTTACTGTACCGGCAAAAAGATGTCGAGATTCATTTTAATGATGAGCTCGACACTTCTTATTTTGGTCGATATTCTGCGACGGATAAAGTTCCGGGAAATACAAATAGCATCTCTTCAAGCTTTACTATCACTTGTTCAGATCCTCGGAAATATACTAAAGTCTTTGAGACAAACGGAGAAATATTTGAGTATTTGCCGCATGAGGTAACGCCAGATTCAATCAGTTTTGCTGCAACAAAGGATAGCTCAGTTCGAATCACTAATGGCCGACAGACAATCAGCATTTCAAATTCAGCTATCAAAAAAGGTGATAAAGTCGAACTGTTAATCACTGAAGGAAAAGTTTTAGTGAATGGCGAGAACAAGACGCGTATTCTTGATTTGACTAGTCGGTTCAAAGGTTTCAAAGTGAAAACAGGCGATGTGATCAAAAGTGACAACGGAAATCCTCTTGTACGATTTAGAGGTGCTTGGTTATGATGAATAAGGATATTTATTTCTTTGATGACAATCAAAAGCTTATAAAGATAATCAGTGATGAAAAACTCTTCTCGGTGGTTCAAGAAAAAGAGATCACACCAAATAAAGATGAGTTAATCAATGATAAGTTATCAGTAAGTACAGAATTTGATAAGGAAATTAAAGAATCAGTATATATGGCGGTTCGCGAAAGCGAGTCGTCTTTTTCTATGTACAAAATAGTAGGAACTGCTGATCCTGGCACATTGTTAATTTTTACTGGTGTCAACTTTGGACCGGATGAACTGGACGCATATATTATCAACGATATTCGACCTGCAAATGAGTTTTTTCAAAAAACTATACAGAGAGTTATGGACTTTACTTTAGGAGAATGGAGAGTCGGTCATTTAGATTCAACTTTACCAGCCGTTTCTATGACGTTTTATTATTGCAGCATACGGGAGGCTCTAAAGAACCTACAGACTTTAGGTTGTGAAATTGTTTTTAAATGCAACTTAAGTGGTGAAGGTATCACAGATAAATGGATTGAAGTTTATAAACAAATCGGTGAATACAGTAATGAACGTTATGAGTATGGAGACAAAGCGTTGACGATTCAAAAAGAAGTAGATCGTAGCAATATCTACACTTCTTTAATCGGCCGCGGCAGAGGAGAAGAAGTAGGAGACGGTTATGGACGTCGAATTGAGTTTAATCAAGTCTATTGGTCGAAATCGAAAGGCGATCCATTAAATAAGCCAACAGGTCAAATCTATTTGGAAATTCCTGAAATGACCACCAAGTACGGTATTCCTACGAAAAACGGGAAACGTCGTAAGCGAGAGAAGGTTGTCATTTTTGAAGATTGTGAAGACCCTGTTGAGTTGATAAAACTTACCTATCAAGAGCTAGTGAATTGTTCCAGACCTTTGGTTCAATTCAAAACAACTATTTTCGGCGCGGATAGTTTAGGGGATATCATTCGAATTCATCGAGATGATCGCGGATATCATTACGAGACACGGATTTTCAGTGTGAAAATTGATCGTTTAACAGGAAAGGTCGAGACAGGCCTTGGAGATAACTTAAACACCTCATCAATTAGGCAATCTTCAAATACTCAAAATGCTATACAGTCACTTGATGATAAGAAAATGACCTTTTATGAATCTACGGAAGTTTCCAAATGGCAGAGCGATATTATTCGTGGAGCCAAAGGCGGTTCAATCATTATGATGAATCCTTGGGATACTGGAAAAGGGACGAGTCGTCAACCTTATCAAATGGTGTGGATGAACGGGGATTCCATAGATACTTCTAATCATTTTCTTGTCGCAAATTCTGAAGGCATTGGATTTATTGATGGAAAGTTCAATGAAGCTAATTTTAAGACCGCATGGACCATAGACGGGAACTTCAATGCGAATTACATCCAGTCAGGACGCATCCAAGCCGATATTTTTGAGACATCCTTCAATGCGTACGGTGACCAATTAAAACTGTCCAAAGGGGCTCTACAAGTTGTAAATAGTAATAAAAAAATCATGGAACTGACAAAAAAAGGGATGCAGTTTTGGAGTGGAAATAAAGAAATCGGAACTATTGGTACGACTGATTCAACGGGAAATCCTTTTCCAAATGCGTCAACACCGACACCAATTCCAGATAATGCGCTCGTTATTCGAACGGAAGGGAATGGGAAGTATATCCTGATATCCCCTAACAAGGATAAGGGCTTTGTCATGCTGGCGAATGGGACAACGATTCACTTCGGCGATTTGAACTTACAAGGGAAATTGCGAGCCTTTGGGGATGTTTTAGTACAAGGCAAAACGGAGATATCCAAAGATTTAAAAGTGGGCGGCACAATTGATGCCAAGAAGATAACGATTAATGGTCAAGAAGTATTCCCTGGTCAAGGTGGCGGTGGCGGAAATAACGGTGGCGGTAGTTGGAACGGCATGTATCCTCCAGAGGTGACCTCTCAAGCTGATAAGTTCGCTTGGGAACTTTGGACCATGCTCTTATCTAAAGGATATTCAAAAGCGGCTGCTGCTGGTATTTTAGGGAACGTCCAAGGTGAAGCGGGTGTTTCAATGAACCCGGATATCGCTCAAATAGGTGGACCCGCGTACGGAATTGTCCAATGGGATGGCTCTGCTTATCCGTTAGTACCACCAGCGACCTATGACGGACGCACATATGTTCAAAATCTTATGAGAGCGGCTGGAATCACTGAAGATTATAAGACCATGTCAGCTCAAGGAAACTTACTTGATTGGACCATGTATAACGGTCAGTGGTTAGGAATTGTTCAACCGGGTACTCAATCAGGATTTAAGTCAATGACCGATCCTGGAGCTGCGGCATATACGTTTGAACGTAACTATGAACGTCCCGCAAATTCACATCCAATTAGACAACAGTGGGCAATCGAGTGGTACAACAAATTCAAAGATTTAAAAATACCCTCTGCAGGAGACATTGTGAAAGTAGCTCGAAGTTTCATTAATTGGTTTACGTATTCAATGCCTTTGCGCTGGAATTTTGGGAGTGTTGAAAATCCAGATATAAACGGAACAACAGATTGTTCCACGTTTGTTTGGCTAGTGCTAACAAAAGCTGGATACAAAACGGCTCCAAGAGGAACAACTTGGTATACCGGTTCAATGACCGCAGATGCTAGGGGTGCAAGACAATACTTGACAGAGGTTTCTCCAAATGAAGCGAAAGCAGGAGATATTATTATCGTGAATTTAGGCGGCGGTGCAGGCGCAAACGGGCATACTGCTGTACTCGCAGAAGACTGGCATGGCTATACCACCGCGATTATTGAAAACGGCGGCTCTCAAGCATTACACGCGGGCGTTGGTAGGGTCGATCGTTCTTTCGGATACTTACTAAATGGCGGCGACGTTTGTTTAGCTCGCGCAAAGAAATAGAGGGGATATTTTGATAGAAGAAAAAGGACTAAATCATTTAAAACGATTAATGAATCAACCGATTGGAAACCACCAATGCTATGCATTAAGCGCTGAGTATGCGGGAGTGATGATCGGCCCTGACATGGGCGCTGGCACAAGGTATGAAGTGAAAGTGCGTGAAGGAAATATCTTTTCCGCTGCTGAAATTGGACGAGCGTATCGCTGGCCAATGTATCTCTGGACCGTAATCAATCATCCTGAATACGACCAGTTGGAAGTAGGCGCGATCATCAACTGGGAACGCAATGCACAAGTGAGTGAAACATTTAGTGCTCACGATTATTTCGGCCATACAGGCGTGATCCGTGGTCTTGAAAGCGGCCGTATTCAAACTTATGAACAGAATGCAGAATCAGGAGAAATCGTGGCAGAATATGACCGTCAGTTTTTTGGGGCGGGTCAAATCGCATCCATTTGTATTCCGCCTGATTTTGAGAAGGGAGTGATTTTGGATGGCTAAATGGAATGTCACGTTAAGCACGACAGAGCCTTACAACTATGTTGGAATGATCAATGTTCGACAAGGCAATCGAAATACCGAGGTTATGGAGGCTGCAATTGTTGAAAATGGACAACCGTACGATTTGACTGGATGTAAAGTTTATTTTGAATCGATCGTTGGTGAAAAATTCCCGGTGCAATTAGGTGCTAAAATCGTCGATGCGAAGAATGGGAAAATCCAGTACACCTTTGATCAGTACTCGATGCAATCGTTACACCGACAAACGGCTGACTTTATGATCATGAAAGGGACGGACGTGATTGGAACCACGCAAGACTTCTCCTACTTTGTTGTTATAGCAGTCTCTAAAACAGAAGGTGAAATGGGTTCCTATTGGCAGTCTGTGGAAGACCTTATTGCCGATATGGCAACTTTCATTAATGAAAACCAAGGAGACTTTACCGATTGGATGAATGCACGCAAAAAAGAATTTGAAAAATGGCGTGAGTACCAACAAACGACTTTTGAAGCGTGGCGCAATGGGCAAGAAACGGACTATCTGACGTGGTTTGAATCCATCAAGGATATATTAAGATCTGTTGATCCAGGCGGCGTCATGCTATCGGAATTGATGGATGCCCGAGTGGACATCAACGGTGTAAGGCATGAGTCGATTACGAAGCGCTTAAAAGCAGATGCGGAATACCTCTACACCAAACTTCGAGAAACGCTATATACACTTCCTTATGGGCATGTTGAAGTGGTAGAGATTTTGCAAGACGATGCCTTTTCAATCAATCATGAAGTTGAGTTCATTAAAGACGTGCAATCAACAATTTCAGAGGGTGCGCTTGTTATCGCTACTGTAGATGATCCGAAGCAAAATGTGTTCAAGTTAGTAGAGGTAGGTGAGATTAAGTGACGGAAATTAAACGCATGATGGAGACCGACGAAGAGACAGGCGTGAAGTATCAATTCTTTCCAATGACTGACGTTTCAGCCGTTTCAGGGCTTGAAAAAATAATCGCGGGTCAGTCTAAAGTGGTTTCTGTGAACGGAAAAATCGGTGCTGTCGTGATTACTAAATCCGATCTCGGTCTGGAAAATGCCATCACAAAATTACCTTACGCGAATGAAACAGAAGACGGCATACTTACTGCTGAGATGTATAAGAAAATTCTGAATTATGGAGAAGGCGACTATGTACTTCCAATTGCAGGAGTAGAAAAATTAGGCGGAATCAAACTAGGAGATCTATTAGCAATTGATGAAGCTACAGGAAAGTTATCTGCAATTAAACAAACAGACAACAATTTTTCAACAGAATTGAAAAATAAATTGGATTCACTAAAAAATTATACTGCCGGAGAAAATATCACTATCACTGAAGATGGAGAAATTAGCTCGACTGGTGGATCAGGCAACTATGATTTGCCAACGGCGTCCGAATTTCGAAAGGGCGGTGTTCGTATCGGTGATGGATTAACCATGACTGAGGATGTTTTATCCGCCGATGTACAGATGAATTACACTGCAGGTGCAAATATCTCCATATCTAATACAGGAATTATTAGCACACCGGGATTTGCGGAAGGCGGAGCGAATCAGGTCTATGTTGACCAAAAAGCTGCAGAAGCCTTTCAAAGCGCGCAAGCCTACACGAATTCTCAAATCGCTGGTATAGGACCTGGTAAAGATGGCAAGTCAGCTTATGAAATAGCTGTCGCTGAAGGTTTCCAAGGGACGGAGTCACAATGGCTAGTTTCTCTTAAAGGAAAAGATGGCGTAGATGCAACGACTACTGAAGTGGCAACGGCAGACAAGAGTGGCCTGATGGCAAAAGAAGACAAAAAGAAATTAGACACTCTTCAAAATTTTACATTTGAAGAAGTAGGGGAGGCAGAATAATGACAAAAATTGTGCAATTAAAAGATGGTGATGGCTTTAAGTATCTCAAAACGCATGCTGATGCAATCGACGGGATCGATGGGAAACTTGTAAGAGCATCTGGTAATGAAACAATATTAGGAACCAAAGAATTTCAAGATGGGATTTTAGTAGCAGGGAAAAAAGTCGTTTTGACTAAGAATGCAAATGATTACGCCATGTCAGATTCTGCAAATAATTCGAGTATTATCGGAGGCGGATATATTAAACTTTTTCGACGCGGTGATTTAGTTTATATGTCCGCTTCTTTTAAGTTGGCAGTTGGAAAGTACAATCAGGGGATATGGTTTAACCCACCAGAGTGGGCAAGACCTATAGATAACGCACGTATCAATTTGAAACGCGAGGATGGCACGAACGCGCTGTTAGTATACTCTTCACCAGGTAACGGAGACAATACAATTATTTGTTCGGATAAGGTTGGTGCGGATACTTGGCTTAACGGTTCAGCAACTTGGCTTGCTAAAGATCCATACTAAAGGGAGGAAAATCTAAATGAAAAAAATATATAAGGTTTTATATCCGATTGGCTTTGAAGTTCATGAGGTCGCAGATGATTTTCCAGTGGTGTTGCCATTTGTTCAGAAAGAACCGCTGGTTGGTCTAAAAAATGAACAATCTCAATTCTATAATTTCACAGAGAGAAAATGGGAAGAAGCGGTGACTCAAGATTATTCCAAAAGGTTAAAGTTATTAGAAACTTTGACAGAGACTGTTCGTAAAGAAAATGAAGACCTTAAAAAAACAGCGGAAGAGCAGGCGATTCAAACAACGGACACGCAACTAGCGATAGCCGAAGTTTACGAAATGTTGGTTCCTGCAAGTAAGGAGGCAAAATAAATGGCAAATATCTACGTCAATTTGATTCAGAAAGGTCTGAGAACTATTGAGGAAGTACCAAAGACAATTAGAAAAGAAGTACAAGCAATCTTGGACGCAAACATTGCGGATTAGGATTGCTTTTTATTTGCTCAGAAAAGAGGTGAATACAATGGCAGTAGTCTACGCGACGTTGATTATCAAAGGTAAGAAGACGATCGAACAAGTACCTGGTCTGATCCGCGAACAAGTGAGAGAAATCTTGGTGGATATGGATTTACCAGAATTGGCAGAGTAGCACACTTTCGAGTGTGCTTTTTATTTTGATTGGAAGGGGGAGCCAAGTGGATGGAACTAGAAACGCAGGTGAAGGAGCATGAAAACAAGCTTAAACAACATGACAAAGAAATTAGCCGATTGAATGAGCGGTCCCTAGCAATGCAAAAAACAATGGATGAAAGTTTGATTCGAGTGGATGAATCAAATAAATACTTGCGTGAACAAAACACGGAACAGATGAAACAAAATAATGAAATTTTAAATGCAATACTGACACGGAACACGGATGCTGAGAAGCGTTCAGATGAATTAAAGAGGCTAAATACGGAAAATCTTTGGAAAATGATTTTAGGTATTGGCGGGTCTGCAGCGGTTATTTTCGCGTTTATTATGGAGCTACTTAAATATTTAGGAGGAAGATAAACATGGATCTATCTTTTATTACAGAAAACTTTGTACCAGTAATTGTTGTCGCGTGTTTGATCGTAGGTTACGTGATTAAAGCGACACCACTATTTAATAAACTGGCTAATTTATATATCCCATTGATCGTGGCGGTGCTAGGAGCTGCATTAGGCGCAGTAATGAATGGTGTCAGCGTGGAATCCATTGTCTATGGTGCAGTGAGCGGGTTAGCCTCTACAGGATTACATCAAGTCTTTACAAAACTATTGAATTTGGGAGGGAATGACTAATGTTTGAAGAAGGAAAGTTTGTCACAGCAATTGGCAGTTTTATTGTGAAAGAAGTTGGTGACGAATTCGTTGAATTAGATTCTTTCGGAAAAGGTGGCGTAGAAGTCACGGATACCTATGTAGAAAATGGATTTTCGGAAATTACTTCGGAAGGGATTGAAAAAGAATTTGATGGATTTACTGTTGGAGATTTTTTCAAGTTAAACGGGAAGTATAAGGTTCTACGTTCGAATGACATTTTTACGAAGGTTCAAGCAGGAGAATACATGTTATCTCTTCCTAATCATAAATTAATGGAGGTGGCTTAACATGCAATTAATGTCAGGTATTGCAGGCGGCCGTGGAAGAAATCCCTATGGAGTGGTTATCCACAATGATGCAGCTTCTGAAGGCGCTACTACTACTTTTTATAGAAATTGGTTACCAAGTCATAATGCAGAGCTGGGCTTCGCCCATTGGTATGTTTGTAGTGATGGTATCTTACAAGTTGAGAATGAAGCAAATATGGCATGGCATACAGCGAATGCAAACGGCAATGCAAACTATATAGGGATTGAAGCTTGTCAATCTATGGGGAATCTAGATACGTTTAGAAATAATGAAGATCGTTCAGTAAAACTAGCTGCTGAAATTTTAAAACGCTATGGACTACAACCGAATAGAAATACGGTAATCTTGCACAAACAATTCTCAGCCACCGCTTGTCCGCATAGATCGGTATCGGTGCATGGAGATTGGACGATCATGCAAGATTATTTTATTGCTCAAATTCAAAAATACATGAATGGTTCTACACCAAATCCTGCACCTAAGCCTCAACCAACCGGAAACAAAAACGGCATTGCGATCGATAATATCACCAAAGATCAGGCGGTAAAAATGGTTCAGCGTATTCAAACGAAATACGCCTGGACGTTGCTTCGTGAACAAGTGAAAGCTGTTAAGCAAAGTGATGGACGCTACACGTTAGTCATAAAGACTGGAAATAAAGCACGTTGCGATAAGAGCGTCTTGCGACTACAGCAAGAGCTTAAATCGTATTATCCAGGCTATATGCAACAAAATATTGCAACTCCTGATGGGGATAAACCTACTATTCGAATTGAATCACGCAACATGCCAGCAAGCGCCTTTACTGGGAAAAATCCATTTGATGTTCACATGCGGAACTTCTTAAAAGATATTTTGCTAGACGGTCAAACATATGCCGAGGCGAATTCTTATGGAACCTATGACGTTCGTGTTAAAGGGGAAGGGTTCAACAAGACCGATGCACCTATTGTATTGAAAGAGATTCAAGAGATGGGTAAAGCAAAGGATGTTGACATTAATCCAGCGCATATTAAAGGATTTAAGTATTAAAAAACAATTGTAATCTAATGTTCAAAGAGTTATAGTATAAGTCGTAAGTTACCATACTTACTTCTTCTTTCATAAGAAAGTTTTTCTTGATCAGCGGCCAGCCTTCGTTCAGGTTGGTTGTTTTTTTGTGGTGGTACAAACATTTTCATTGATAAGAACGCGCTTGCAAAAAAGCAAATATAAGGGTATAAATATAGATAAGGTTTTCGTTAAACCTTACTTCTTTCATAACTAAGTTTCATCTTGATCGGCAACCAGTCGTGTGCGGGCTGGTTGTTTCTTTGTGCAGTGTATCACTTTGTCATGAGTGTATCATTTGCAAAGAAAACGGGTTATGGGTAAGTTTATTGTAATGGGAAGTCACTCGCCCATAAAAAAGGGAACGTCAGATACAGTTACTTGGGGAAGTGGACTGTGGGGAAAATCTGACGTTCCGACTTTTTATATTGTAACATGTTTAAAAAATAATAGTCGTTTTTTAAAAGTACCCCTAGTTCAATTTGGTAGAATACTCCGGTTCATATCGGAAGATGCGGGTTCGAGGCCTGCGGGGTACGTAGAGATTGAAAATCGAACGTAAGTTTGATATAATAAAAGAATAATCTTTCTGGATTATATCTGCTAGGGCTTTGGGAAACGCTTGTTTTCTAAAGCCTGTTTTGGTTTAATTAGGTTAGCAGATATAAGAAAGAGGGATAACTATGGTTATAAATAAAAATCCTAAACAGCAAAATTACGATTTTTTTCAATTAAAATATTCTTTTGACGATAATGAAAATTATCTCGAGGAGAACAGTTTTTTTCAGGATACCCTGAACTCATTTAACAATGATGAAAATCAAAATATAACGTTCATTGAGTGTTACGAAGATGTTTTTGTGGGCGTTAACTACATCGAAAAAGTCAATCTTCTTAAGGATGATTATTATTGGGCATTTTGCTTGTCAAAAGTAGATACGTCCAAAGAAGCGTCGATAAGTGATGTTAGTTTGCCAGTAATGGAAGGAAGAACTACCTATGCAGAAAAAGCAAATGAAGGTCCGACGATAGACACTGTAATTGCTTTGAATCCATCAACAGGAGTTGTGATTATTCCTCGCAACAATGGAGGGGTTTCTCAAAAACTTTTGTTAAGATATTTATCTAAGGTTACAGGAAAAGAAGAAGGTTATCTAAGTATAATTTTAAATAATACTTCTTTAAGGAATATTTCTAATATTGACAGTATTCAAGCAGTAGAATTTTCTGTAAAAAGGATCGTTAATCCAAAAAAACTAGCAAATAAAGGACGGTCTAGGAATGGAGATAGAAAGATAATCGACAAAGTAAAAGCTCGAACAATGAAAGTTGGTTTCTATGCTAATGGGTTGGATGTAAAAGAAACTGTAAAATGTCTGCAAGAAGTTCTAATGATGAATAAGGATAGCAATAAATCGGTAACTCGGATGCTTATTAATGGCACTCAAGGAGAAGAGACTCAAGTCATTGATTTAATAAAAAATAGATTGATATCTCAGGCGAAAGTTGTTCGAAATCAAGAAGGAAAAATAACGATAGCTACAATGATAGATTCTTTAAAAGAAGCGTACAATGACAATAGAAAAATTTTGATGTTAGATATTTAGTTTGGATTTATATAGGGTGGGGGTGAAGTTATGATAGATTTTTGGAAACGAAATAAGGACATGTCTTTATTGATTCCTTTCTTTATTATTATATACTGGAAATTCCCTCTCAACATGATTTCAATGACCACAACTAAATTAGAGTCTTTGAGAGAGATGATGGATTCAGTTCTATCTTTTTCAGCATTAGCAACTGCCTTTCTTTTTTTCGCAGTTACGTTTATTCCAATAATTGCAAATAATACAACTCTATTCACAAAGTTTAAGACAGATCAAAAATTTTTAGAAAGAATAATGTTTGTCTCTTTTATCTTTTTATTTATTTCATTTTTATGTCTCCTTTTTATATTCGGTTACATTTACGATGTCTATTTTGGAAAGATATTTTTCTCGATATTTATCTCAATATTAATGTACGGAATATGGGGAATGTTTGGGCTGTTTTTTGAACTGATAAGAGATTCTATTAAAAAGATTAATACAGATGATTAAAAATGGAACTGTTGTCTTTTGTTTTCTAAAAAAAGTAGTTTATTATAATAAACAATACTATGCTTAGGTAAAATGAAATAATAGTGACTATAAAGACCCTAGCAAAAACTAAGGTCTTTTTTAAATTTTATTACCTGTGAACGATTCTCATTTCCATTTAAGTTTTACCTATTGCTCAAAATCTTTTTAGGCATCATTATGAAAGTATAAAAAGGAATAGGAGTGGTCATCATGGCTGAAACAAAACACAATGTAGCGGAAAAGACCTGTGCCAATTGTACTTACTGGGAAGGTCAAAGATTAATGGATAAAGCGTCCGGCATTTCGTTTATCAATCCAAATGAAGTCGCAAAATGTGGCAATAATGAAAGTCCTGATGCATTTAAACAAGTAATCCCTTCACATAGTTGTAGTTTTTGGAAAGAAGTAGTTTAGTCTGATACATCAATATCTTTCTATTGCACATGTAAGCGTTACACTGTATAATAGCATTAATCCAAGAAAATCTTTATTTTCTGTGCGAGCATTCGAGTAATCGGGTGCTCTTTTTTTATACGATGATTTTCCCTCGATTTATTCGGTAACTATAAATAGAAATTTTTTGATTACTCCAATAGAAAACGTTTTTATTTTTGTGGATTAATAAAATTGAGAAGAAAGTTTTTATACTCATAGGCGATTTTTTGTTCAGATGAAAAAATACTAAGTTTCCTTCATCGTCAGGTTTAGCAGTAGTCAGAGGTACAAGAGTGCTGCCCATTTGTGTATATATTCCTTTATATTCTTCGTGAAAAGGATTTTCCGTTAGTCTCCTTAGCAATTCACTAGCCTTCATGTTCTACCTTCTTTCGCTGGATTCTACTCGAATCAAATTCTAGCATACTTTTAGTCATGGTCAATGCCCTTATATGTTGCATATTATTTGATATTAGTCAAATTTTATATTAAACTTTATTTATAAAGTTTCCATAGTATACAATCCTAAAAGGAAAGCAGATACTTCCGCGAAGAGTGTCTGCTTTTTTATTGTGTATCACATATGTTAAAATGGGTTTAGAGAGGCTTCACCTCCTCTCGCTCTCACCTCATTCCTACTCAATCATAGGGGTGAGGTTATTTTTATATTTTCATCATTTCAAACTCCATCATGATCTTCGTCTTGCCAATAACCGCATACTTCTTCACCACGAACTGTTTCCTACTATTGTAATCACCACCAACAGCGATCCGCATTCCATCTTCTACATCTGCAAGAAAATTCAACGAGTGGCCAGCAATTAAGCAGCTAGTATCATCAAGCTTAAAATAGACGAGGGGACGTTCAGAATACTTTAGAATCTTTATGCTACTTACAATACCATTCATGTTTAGCATTTAAACCACTCCCATACTTTAAAATGTAGTAATCAAAATTATGAAGACCATTAGCTTTGCTGCAGTAGAAAGCAAAGCATCGTTCTCCGATTTCATCTATAGCGTTAGGACCGAAATCCCACAATAAGACTTGGAGACGATCGAATGTTATCAATCCTAGATGATAAGAGAGGATAGGATTCATTTCAGTTCACTCCATTTTTTCCAGTTGTAAACCTCAACATTTCTAATTTCATCGTAATGTACTTTTTGATCACCTATGTAAATTCCTAACTCATCGTAACCTCGAATCATTCCTATAACATCATCGTAATACTGTGCATTTTCATTGAGGGCTTCTAACTGAACAGAGACAGGTTTGCTTTTTAGTCTAGCTTCGTTTAAGACCTTTTCAATTTCTTCACTTTGCATTAACGGTTTTTGATTATTGACCTTAGACCGTTCAGTTACATCCTTATTGATTGCTGCTGTTTGGTCGGACAGGTAAAATCCGATCCATTTAAGCATGTTCCGGTCCTCGTAAACTTTTTTAGCTTCTAAAAACAGTTTGATAGCTGACTCGTCATCGTAGATCATAGCGTTCACCTCTTTGTGACATTATACGAACATATGTTCTAAAATGTAAAGCGAACAGTTTCTTAAGAATGAAAAAGCGGTCTCCATGAGGAAACCGCTTTGAGCGTACTAATTATTTTCTAATTGCCACCAAGATTCAGCACGTTGTTCTACGTTTTTCAAACGCAAAGTTTTTGCATCATTTGAATTTATAAACTCTGGTGTCCAATCTGATTTGATTGCATAACCTTTGTCTCCGTCGGTCATATCGGCTTTAACGCTAATTCCGATATTAGAGAAGTTCTTCATGCTCTTTTTGTTCAGTGCTTTAACCGCCATAATTACTTGATTTTTTGCGCTATTCATTCCGTTATCTTTGGCATCAAGAGTAATCTGGGCAGTGTAGCTTCCTTTCTCAGTGTAAGTGCCGTTGACCTCAAGTATTTTCAAAGATTTATTTTGCTTTTTAAGATATTTTTCAATTGATTTATTTGAGTTTAAAGCCGATTTCTTTTTCTTTGCAGCATAAGCAACAGTAGAAGATGGATCATCAAAACTTGAATGCATCTCTAATCCGATGCCTGCCATCATTAATCCAGTCATTAATACCACGCCTAACTTAGTGACCTTTTTCAAAATTTCCCCTTCTTTCGTAAGAAATAGTTTACAAAAGTATTGTATCATTGAGTTATATAATTAAACAAATCATTTTCGAAAAGTTGCTTTTCCCTAAAGTATTTCTATGACTGAAAGGGGCAAAAAAGGGGCAAAAAAACCTAACTAGTCCGTTCTAGTTCGAGTTTTTATCGTGAATAAATTGTTATTAAACATTGATTTAAAGCGTTTTTTGACTAGATTGAACAAGCGATAGAACTGCAATATTAAAAGACGCTGTAAAATAGT
>Ga0160505_100354_pt1 | contig 28730 bp, 21 predicted proteins | sample DIDeMG_FD_108225 | JGI IMG/M metagenome (GOLD analysis project Ga0160505, IMG submission 108225) | Enriched chicken feces microbial communities from UW Madison campus, WI, USA - DID2874_E49_Stillage MG | ecosystem: Host-associated > Birds > Digestive system > Large intestine > Fecal ... | reverse complement strand
CCACCCATCATACATTTAGTAAGAAATCTTTTAATTTTTTTTTTTTTTTTTATTTTTTTTTTTTTTTTTTTTTTTTTTTTTTTATATTTTTTTTTTTTTTTTTTTTTTTTTTTTTTTTTTATTTTTTTTATTTTTTTTTTATTTTTATTTTTCTACTTTCTGGTGTGGATTCGACTCACTGACATGCACGCAGCTATAGCACGGCGTGTAAATCTTTCCAAAGTTAACACCTTTCACCAACCCATCACTAAATAGCAACCAACAACCAAGCCATGAGCTCTTGGAACTCTTTCCAATCAAAACCAGTAGGTAAACCATTACTGAGTAACATGTATTTGGTATCAATATTAACATATCTTTCTCCTTTTAGGAAATGGTTCAATTAGGTATGCGTGCAGCCTCCACCCGCTGAGAGGGCTTGGAAAAAAAAAAAATAAAAACCAATATGAGCTAACATTCTGTTTTTGTCTGGCATCTAGACAACAATGAATATATCTTCGACGAGAATGGTGGTCGAGGGACACCAGCTTCAACGTTTTTCAAAAGATTGGCTTCGTTCAAGGGTGAACCAGATCCACTAAAGTATGTTATCCTGAGGAACACTCCATTATTATTCTTATCCATATTTTCACCTCTTACTTTTTTAATACTAATCTAGCTACCTTTTCTTGCAGAAATAAACAGCAGGTCGCTACCGATGGCGATCAGAAGGTCATTGGCGCTGCGTACTCGCACACGGATGCGTTGAAAATGGAACAGCTGTCGCTTTCATCCCACTCACTCTCGGATACTTTGGACCCAACAGTTTCCAAGGTTAGAGCAAAGCACCAGTTTGACATTGATGACGACTGGGACGCCAACGTTGAACACAACTTGAACCAGGTTGTGCAAAAGTCAATAGAAAACAAGGCCTCTCCCGAGGATTCACTTCGCAGAGTTACCTCGTTACCGTCTACTAAAACGCCAGCATCATCCAGCAACACTAATCTGGATCTATATCAAACCTCATCTCTTTCGTCAACTACATCCAAAAACGGTCTCAAATTACAATATGAAAAAATCATTAAGGATCCTTCCAACTCATTAAATGCCATTGCACTCCCACAAATGTCTTCGCCCATAGAACCCGACGTTTCTAGTCGAATAAACCGGATTTCGAAATTTAAAAAAATGCTGCATGCCTCTAATATTAATATGAACGACCTGAAAAAGCTGGCGTGGTCTGGTATTCCGTACGAAATCAGACCCATGGCCTGGCAACTACTATTAGGTTACATCCCCCCTAACGCAGAACGTAGGGTCGCCACCCTAGCGCGCAAGCGGAAGGAATACCTTGATGGCGTCAGCCAGGTTTTTGGTAGCGGGTTAGACCAGACTATGTGGCACCAAATTTCTATTGATGTTCCGAGAACCAACCCACACATCAAGCTGTATGGGTTTTATGCCACACAGAGGGCTATGGAACGTATCCTCTATCTTTGGGCAATCAGACATCCCGCAAGCGGCTATGTGCAGGGCATAAATGATCTCGCTACCCCATTTTTCCAGACTTTTTTATCAGCATATATAGAAGTAGACCCTGAGATATACGATCCAGGAAATCTACCTAAGGAAGTCTTGGACGTTGTCGAAGCAGACACTTATTGGTGTTTGACCAAACTCCTGGACGGGATTCAGGACAATTACATCCATGCTCAACCCGGAATTCAGCGCCAGGTTGCTGAACTCAAGGACCTTACTCAGCGAATTGACAACAAGCTAGCCAAACACTTGCAGGAAGAAAGTGTAGAGTTTATGCAGTTTAGTTTCCGGTGGATGAACTGTCTACTCATGCGCGAAGTCAGCGTAAAGAACACAGTCCGAATGTGGGACACGTACATGGCAGAGGGACCGAATGGGTTCTCTGAGTTCCACGTATATGTATGCGCTGCGTTTCTTGTAAAATGGTCCAGCAAGATTCAACAAATGGACTTTCAAGAAATCATGATGTTTTTACAGGCTCTACCCACCAAGGAATGGGGTGAGAAGGATATCGAGCTATTATTAAGCGAAGCCTACATGTGGCAATCATTGTTCAAGAACGCTATCGCACACCTGCGATAGCTTATGAGCCTTTTTTTCTTTTTCTTTAATGAACTGTCATTATTAAGCCTGCGAAGATGTATTACATTCATTATATATATATATTTAATATTATCATCATTTTGAGTAAATAATAGTTATTCAGGGAAATGACAAATACAGTAAGAGCTTAGATGTAAAAAAAGAAGGAGGCGATTTTATTAGGGATTGGTGCTGTGAATCCAGGCGATACTGAAAACGACATCAATGTTGGTACCCGAAGTAGTCCATTTGTGATTCCACATGCCATCTTTTTCTGGGTTCCAGAAGCCGCCTGAGCTCGTTCTGATGCCGCGAGACGGCGAGTCACTTTCAGAGGGGGCGTCAGACACGCGTTCTATCGTCGTGACATAGACGATGTATTTGTAATTTTGCGCAGAGGACTCTTTTTCAATTCCCTTTAGCACTAGTTGCTGGAGTAATATTAGCCACAATTGTTTCTGGGTATCACTGGATAAAAAATAAGAGAAGGAGGGAAAGGGGTGCAACCCTTAAGGGTACTCACAATGATTTCATTGTTCCATGCTGTGCTCTTTTCGTGATCATAGTTCCGAACATTATCGAAAACATCCGTGCAAACCTATAAATAAATAAACTTTTGATGAGTTTCAACAGAATGGAGTCTGCTATCTTGGAACAGCACACATACCTCATCGCAGATCTTGCCCAGTGTCAGGACAGGAATTGGCTAATAAAAAAAAGAGATGTGGGTTGTTAGCATCAATTGATATAGGAGACGCTCCAAAATGGAGTAACAGGGTTTACGTACCGATGTGGAGGCAATCTTGGTGTTTTCGGATACTCGTGTGTCTGTAATAATGGACATTAGTGTGCTAGGCAACAGTTCAGGCTTGGTTGGTGATGTTCAGGAGGAGGCTCAAATGAAAGCAATTATCGGCAATATGCTTTTAGTCTTGCTGACATAAGACACTACACACAATCTTAAATTTACAAGCATTTTACGCGTCCTTGTCACGTTCTAGAAAAGGAAAAGAACAAAAAAAAAATAAACACAAGGCGAAGTTGACTTTTGATACAACTAGGGAAATCAAAACAATCAAGATCTTAAATTCAGAATGTAAAGATGGGATACGTATGTATAAATATAGAGTTTGTCAGATTTAATTCATATTTATTGAGTGACGATTGTTGACGTCAATATCAATAACATATCTGCAAAAGTATGCTTGCAATAGTAGCGAAGTATTGATAAATCTCACTCAACACCCAGCCATGCGAAGAGCAACAATAGATCACTAAAACAAATTGCAAATAAAACCCATGACCAAAGTACCTATGAGTTTCAGACAGGCAGCTGGACTAGCAATTAATCGTATACCGTGATATTTGAAAGCAGATACGCGCATACCTTTAGAGTTTTCAAGTTGTGCTGGGTATCGTGCAGCCTTTATAAATGGTATCCTGGATTGCACCCACAGCCTAGTGTGGCAGTTGTTATTTACAGTTAGCATACTCTAGTGATTCCCCCAGATCCTTTAAATACATTCAGTTTTCATTAATATTTATAATTTTTGACTGATAAACTTTTATCTAAAATTAGATGTCCTTTTGACTTACAATAACGACTACCTTCATGTCATTCCACACCCTCAAGTTCGATCTTAAAAAGTCTTTTAAGGACAACGTGTCTAAGAGCAGTGTCAAGCCCGCTAGTTTGATAAAGAGTGTTGCCTCCTCTTTTGGAACATTTGGTGACCGTGTTACCAACAGCAACCATCGCCACGACGAGAAGCATGAAATCGAGGCCGACGAAAAGCGCGAGGCTGATAAGGAAAAAAACCGGTTTCAGAGTTTTGCACCTGAGATTGAAAACAACGATGTCAAATGGTTTATTGGCGGCCATGATTACATGGCAGCTGTAGCCCAAGCCATTGAAGCAGCAGAGTATGAAGTACTTATTCTCGACTGGTGGCTGAATCCCGAGCTGTACCTTATCCGGCCCGGGTTTCTGCATGAAAAGTGGAGACTAGACAGGTGCCTAGGTCGAGCCGCGGAGCGCGGCTGCGATATTCGCATTATCATGTACAAGGAGGTTGAGAAGGCACTTGTACTCAAATCAAAATACTCCAAACACACACTTGAGGCTCTCCACCCTAATATCAAGGTTATGCGGCACCCGGACCATACACTACTCGAGGGAATGAGCGCGACTTTGTTTTGGGCCCATCACGAAAAACTATTGCTTGTTGATCGGCGAAAAGCTTTTGTAGGCGGTATTGATCTATGCTATGGAAGGTGGGACCTTAACTATCATCCGATTGCTGACTATCATCCCGAGCTGCCAGACGCAGAGGTGTTTGCTGGTCAGGAGTACAATAATGTACGAATCCAGGACTTTAACGATATTGACAAACCGTTCAATGATGGCATTGACCGTTCAGTCCTCCCGAGAATGGGCTGGCACGATGTCGCCATTCAAATCAATGGTCCTGTCTGTGTCTCCCTCGAAACGCACTTTATCGAGCGCTGGGAGTTTCTTCGAGTCTTCAAGTATCTCAGTAGACCAAAGTATATTCCTATTGAACTTGGAATTATTCGCCATCAACCTATTAAGAAGCACGGGACTTTGAATAAAGTCAATACTGCCTTACAAGAGCTTAACATTAAAGACAAACTTTCTGAAAAAAAGGATGACTACGATGACCCGCACAAGCTTTATGACGAGAAATACCATATTCCCGATAAAGATGAGGAACGTACCATTAACATGCCGCACCCAGGAGCAGAGGAATCATTTGTTGGTCCTGTGAAGGCGCAAATATGTCGAAGCATTTCTGATTGGAGCCATGGGTTTCTGATTGAAAAGTCTATACAGAATGCCTATATCAAAACGATAAAACACGCCAAACACTCGGTCTACATTGAAAATCAGTTTTTCATTGCTGGTGGCGAGGAACTGAAGGATGGCAGATTTAGAAATTTTGTTGGCGACGCCATTGTAGAAAGGATTGTGCGTGCAGCTCAGAACAATGAAAAATTCCGTGTAATTGTTGTGATTCCTGCAATTCCTGGATTTCCTGGTGATATCAAGAGTGATGATGCTGTTGGTATCAGAGCCATCATGAACTATCAATACATTTCTATTAACCGTGGTGGCCACAGTATTTTAGAGCGCATTAAAGCAGCCGGCTACAATCCCGATGACTACATTCGTTTTTTCCATCTGCGCAGCTACGACCGCATTCTTCCAAAGCCGGATGCATCTAAATTTAAGGCTATTCATTATGATGAGACTTCAAATGCTAAGGTGGACCGAGCGCAGCGTTACAAGGACTACATCCTTGACGGTATCAAAGAGGGAAAGAAGGATACCATTGCTGACTTGGCAATGCAAAGCACAGCGCGTGTATCAGAGCAGGGCTGGACATTTAAAACTAACGAGGCAGAACAATTTGTGTCAGAGCTGCTTTACATCCACTCAAAGCTCATTATTGTTGACGACGATATTATTCTCTGTGGTAGCGCCAATATCAATGATCGAAGCCTTGCCGGGGACCACGACAGCGAAATTTGTGTAGTTATTGAGGAGCCCCGTGAACATGATGCGATTATCAATGGAGAGTCAGTAAAGGTCTCCAAGAGTGCGGCTAGTTTACGCCGTGGATTGATCCGCAAGCATTTGGGCCTGGTCCAGCCACAAACACTCATAGATGACCTTGGGGAAAAGTTCCGTCCAGCAATGAAGCCTCTGCCAGAACCATACGAATATGACTTTGGTAGCGAGGAAGACCAATTTGTTGAAGACCCGCTTTCTGACACTCTGTGGGATTACATTCAGTCTACGGCAGAACAGAATGCTGAAGTCTTTGAGGAGCTGTTCAACTGTTACCCGACCAACAAGGTTAAAAACTGGAAAGAATATGAAGCACATTTAAAGGAGGTGTCTAGACCGTGCCATGTTGTTAACAAGTATTTGAATGATCCCAAGACTATTCGAGAGAAACTGGATAACGTGCGAGGCTACATCGTGCCGATGGCGCATGAGTTTCTGATAGAGGAGAATTCGCTGGTAAAAAATGGAATCCAGTATAATGATTTTGTGTCTGACCTATACGCATGATGATTTTGTGGCTGAACAGGCGTTTTGCACTTATTTTATTTCTATTTATTTAAAATTTAACTGTTTTTCTCTTTAACTTGTAATTAAACTGTTGTTTTTACTATTTATTTCTATTCTGAACTGAACCTTTCTTTCCTAACCAGTTTTGCAAGATTCCATTTAACAGGATTCCAGGAATGAAGACTCAATGTCTAATATCTAAATATTAGATTCATGTTTTTCAATAAAGTATTACTAGCTGCATGAATGTATTGATCAGATTCTTTGCTACATTGTGGACATCTGAATTTCCTTGAACCTTCTGCATTGTAGAGAAGTCTACATTCACAGCAAGTTTTTGCTAGTGTACACTTCACCGCACATAATAACTCTGTAGTTTGGGTACTCTCTGGTCTTATTTATGAATTGAATTCTGAATGGTATGAAATATAACTTTTATTTTTAGGGAAGTCCAATGGGCTTAAATATTTCTTATTTGGCTTTCCTGGCTCCATTAATAAAAACGAGCGGATATATCACTATTCCTTGAAACCCTTTTCAAATAGAAACAATTTCTCTTGATATTGAATTGTTTTAGAAAGATTTTTTACTTGACGGTACATTTGATCACTATCATAGTCATTCATTAATACCAGCACAGTGGGGGTTTGATATATTCTTGTGCCTGAAGCCTGCTTCTCATACGACACGTTTCTCAACAGTTTGACTCCACGATCCGTAGCATAATTTATCTAATTCCTAAACTTATTTATTCTGAGATTTAATACAGGCGCTCAGTATCGCACACGTGTGTGAAGAATTAAAAGGTTGTGTTAACCTGAAGACGGGAGCCATTCTTATTAGAGTAATGGATTCGAGATAGCATGATTATATCATGATACATGGCCCGATGGCAAAGTATGTCGTGACACCCAGTAAAAAATAAAAACTGTGTTTACGATAAAACAAAAAGAAAGAAGCAGAATCTATATAAATATATATTTATGCAAGATGCCTTTTATATACTTGTTGACGAACAGAGAATACACCTGATGTATACTGTTTGTGTGTCACTGATTAAGAATCTTTGGAATGAAAAGATTCTCACACTGTTATCCAAAATTATTTTTTTCCCGCGTGGCCAACACAAATTTTTTTTATATTATTTATTTTTTGATTTTTCAAATTTTTTTTTTTTTCCCTTCCTTCCTTCATCATCAACAATCGTTATCACAAACATAAACAGATCTAACCATCCCTACTTTAATTACAATGTCCATCAGTTTTTCCATCAAGGACAAGGGACTCAAGCTTGAGACCGCTGACGATGTTAAGGAGTTTGCTCAGCAGATCAAGGACACTCCCAACCTTAAGGAGATCAACCTCCAAGGCAACACTATTGGTGTTGAGGCCTCTAAGGCTTTGGCCAAGGCATTCGAGAACCAAAAGTCGCTCGAGACCATCAACCTTTCCGATATCTACACTGGCAGACTTGTTCAAGAGATTCCTGAGTCTCTTGATGCTCTTTTGACCAGCTTACTTACTTGCCCCAACCTTCACACAATCGATCTTTCCGACAATGCCTTTGGCATTATGACAATCGATCCCCTTGAGAAGTTTCTCTCCCAGCATGCTCCTTTGGAGCATCTCATTCTTGCCAACAACGGTCTGGGTCCCGCAGCTGGCACTCGCGTTGGTAACGCTCTTACCAAACTTGCGGAAGTCAAGAAGAACAGCGCAGAGAAGGTGCCGGACCTTGTCACCGTCATCTGCGGCCGCAACCGTCTTGAGAACGGCTCAATGGAGGCTTGGGCAAAGCTGCTAGTCGCTCACGGTACTATCAAGGATCTTCGCCTGCCTCAGAACGGTATTCGCCAAGAGGGTATTGAGCATTTGCTTCTGCATGGTCTTTCTGAGTCGCCCAAGATCGAGAAGCTTGACTTGCAAGACAACACTTTTACCGTTACTGGTGCTACTGCACTGGCCAAGGTCTTTTCGAAATGGCCCGTTATTTCTGACCTTGGTATCAGTGACTGTTTACTCTCTAATGAGGGCACCGACCTATTTGCCAGGGCATTGCTTGAACTTGAGACTCCTCTCGAGTCTCTGGAGCACCTGCGTCTGCAGTACAACGAGATTGAGGGTGCTGGTGCACTGAAGTTGGCCAATGCGCTCAAGACACAAGCACCTAACCTCAAGTTGATTGAGCTTAACGGCAACATGTTCCCTGAGGACCATGCTGTTGTCGACTTGCTGACCGAGCTTTTTGAAGAGAGAGGCTTTGGTGAGCTCGATGAGTTGGATGATATGGAGATTTTCAGCGAGTCTGAGGAAGAGGAGAGTGAAGAGGAGGTCGAGGAGCTTGGTGAGAAGCTGTCAAAGGCCGAGATCTAGACATAAACCGGTCAGAATTATGAACTACCATAATGTTGATAATAAATTATATTTATACTAATTGCTAATTTTTTTTTCATTCTCTTTTTCTTGCATTAATTATGATCATCATTGGTTTGTTATGTTTAAAGTTGGGAAATTCTATTGCTATTTGTGACTCTGTTTTGGCATATACTCCCATTCCTCGGATTCAAAGCAGGGCACTTTGACCGGCGATGATGAAATGCTGTTAATAGTAGAGCGCTTGGGCAGTGAATCTGGCGGCAATGACCCTACGTCCTCACCAAACTCGTTGACCTGATGGAAATTCTCTTCGTCAGTAGCAGCAACAGAAACAGTCGAGCTATTAGTATTATTAGTACTGGTGGCAACAGCCGCAGCAGGGGGAGTGGGCGAGTTGTTTTCCGAAACCCACTCAATCACAATACCCTCATTATCAGGCTTTTTGACGTTAGCTGTAGAGGCTGATATAGCTTCCTGCTCCATGGTGAAAATAGATGGAGGCTCACGCTCCTCGTTCGGAACAAGGAATATCTCCGCTGCGGAGTCGTTGTGATCCTGATCATCATCATCATCAGTACGGTGAATTTCAGAGGTGTCGGTTTGGAAATTATCATATTCGGTAATCGTACTACCGACTATAATGGGTGCCTCTTGTTGGTCGTCGAGGACTATACTTGAATCAGCCAATGGCTCAAAAACAACATCCACAAATCCCTCCTCTTCGTCATCACTACCTGTTGACAGCGATGACCGCCGTAATGTAACAGGATCTGATGAAATGTGAATCACTTTCTGGTTACTCAGACTAGCCTTCCAATTATCCCAATCTTCATGGCTCTTAATTAGAATACCCAACAACATGCTTGGGTCCATTTCTTTCAGGTGGAGTCGCCGAATCCTATCCGTATGCACACTGCGATAAGCTTCAGGGGTGATATCCTCAATATTATCTCCGCTGAAACACGGCCTCGGAAAATGCGGGTCGAGGTAAAAGAGATAATCACCTTGGTAGCCGTAAAAGTAATGGGATGACGAGGGCCGGCCGCCGGCAATACCAATGGCCTGTGAACATGCTAAGAACTGTTTCAAACTATCCCAGTAAATCTCGTTCACGCTATCAATTCCTAGCCGCAAACCAAGTAATATCAATGTAGGCCTAAATGTACCGTCCGCGTGTTTTGCCACACGTAGGAACTCATTCTCATATACATCGGACCCATCGCTGATGTATACTTGCAGAAAACTGGGGTTAGCTAATGTCGGTGCCTCGTCAATAAGAGCCTTGATACTGCTTGCAGCGGCCGAGGGACCGAACCACTCGCCGGGCATTTTGCTACACGCAGTTTCTCCGTGCTTTACAAAATTATGGATCGAGAACGGAGCACTTGGTGAATCCTGGAAGAGAAAAATAATGCCGGCCTCCTCGCTATCTATATTCACAGTGGCGTGGTTGTCAGTGGTGTTGCAGCCTTCAGCCGTGGCAGTTTTGGGCTGCACGCGCCAATTACGACCCAGCCTTACTGCTGAGAGGGCGTTCGCTAGGAGCGATTGACCGGTGCGAATCATACACCCCCAGCCTACATCCGAAGTGAACCCATTGATATCAAGGCCAGAACCCCGCAGCAGCCCCCCAATACTCACAGGCGATGGGCCCTCTTTTGCTCGCGGAATAAGCGGAAAATTAGTTCTGTAAGTCATCCATATCCTAGATTCGACGTCGTTGAGAAAGTCGCTTGGCCACTTGACTGCCGCTGCCCCTGATAAGTTGGCAGGTGATATATGAGCGTCTGCGTTAGGACTGATTGTACCATCTGAATTGCTTTTGATGCTGTTGTTACTGGTACTGTCCAGGCTCTTTACCACAGGGCTGTAGACCTGCCCAAGACAGACTATATCGTTATCAAAGTCAGTGTGTTGTGGCTCGGAGTCCCAGAGGTATTGAATAACGCGTCTAAACCTGGGATTTGCCATTGAGAGTACAGATTAGATGCAATTGAGAGTTTAAAAATAAAGTGTAAGCGACAAGAAAACAAATGCTTGAGTCGAAGACAGTTGCCTCCAGATATCGACTTGGAAGGTCCAATTTCGCGGTGAACCAAAAACTGCCTGATGAGCGCCGCTGCAGGTTATCAGCAGTGACATATCAGCCTGCATATTTGACTCAGCATCACTATATCATATTAGTCAAGCAACATATGGTATCTGCGTGACAAGGGCAAGGGCATACCAAATAGGGTTAGGTGACTCACTATGACTGTCAAAAGAAGCGTTGGGCCTAACCGGCCCAGAAGCGACACCGATGACAACCTCGACATTACCAACCCGGATTGATTCACTGACTTCACAAAACGTACCGTGAGCAGAATAGACATAACGCCAAAGGACATCGATAAAAATGGTTAGAAATGATAAACGAGGTCGTGGTGGTGGTCGCGGTGGACGCGGCGGTCGCGGTGGCGCCGGCAGAGGCAGAGGCGGTGGACGCGGCGGCGGATTTGGCAGAGGCGGCTACGGACACCAGCAGCACCGCCCGAACCAACAGCAACAGTTTGAGAATCCGCAGATGCAAAATCCACTGGTGCAGCCCTTTGCTGAGTACGAGCCACTGGTCCAACGCGGCGGATTTGTAACGTTCGATCATTCGTACTTGAATCAGGGCAACCCCTCCGGCCGGCGCAGCTTCAAGGGTTTCAACAAACCGCTCGAGCAAGGTGAGAGACTAGTGAATTCGAATAGACAACTATGATTGTGATGATATATCTAGAGCGGTAGTGCTTACTTTTATTTTCTTTTGGATGGTCAGGTTTCCACGGCCCAAATAACTCGCACACTCCGATTCACAGCATGATGGACGAGGCTAGGTTTACGCAGAGATTGGATCATAGAGCGATAATGGCGCGCAAGGGCTATCGCAGTCTTCCGGTACAGTTTGTGAAGGCCAAGGAGGTCTACGATCCGTCTGATTTTATTAGATCACTGGCAGAGCGACGGAACAACGCCAGTTTGGAGGAAATAACAACCGAGGACACCAACATGGAGGTTATTGAGACACGACTGAATAGTATCGAGGTGTCCAAAATAGCCAAAGACTTGATCCAAGAAGTTTTGTCCGAAAACGATAGTGACTTTGACATGTTGGAAAAGGACTTGGTAGAGGCCACTGTATCAGCCAGCAGCGATATTCTTGATGATATTGATGACGACATAGACCAGGCTGTTATACAGGATTTTGAGCCGGTCGATGATGGTAACGACATAGACCAAGTTGTTATAGAGGATTTTGAACCGGCCGATGATGATGAAGACATAGACCAAGTTGTTATAGAGGATTTTGAACCGGTCGATAATGATGACGATGTTATTTCGGTAGGTGATATCTCTGATGACGACCAAGAACAGCTAGATGAACAAGAAGAACTTGATGACTTGTCTGATGACGACGAGAATTCATCCTCGGAAAACTCCGACGCCATGTTTTCTGATCAGGATCCGCTTGAGGAGCCTGTCGAATTAAAAAGTGGAAAGTCTGCTGAATCTGGATCCGAATCTGAACCTGAGTCGGACTTTGACGAGAATGACATTTCCGCCATGGCATTTTTGATCAACCGGCCCATGAACGGCGGTGATGATATTTACATCCCTCCCTCTGCCCCCAGTGTGAAGCAGAAAAATTCTGAGTTTACTTTGAAAAATATTAAGAAAATTATACAAACAGACATTAACTCAGATGAAGAGCTCGAATTCACGGTGCACCGAGTCACCGTCAACAAGTCAATAGTGGTTGATACCGTCAAGTATTCGCAGATCGCCGAAGAAAACAGCCACCTCAAGTCAGTCGAGCAATTGAATAGCACTATCAAGTCCTTAGGTGGCATAGTCAGTAGCTACGACATTAATGACCGAGGCAAGAAGCCTCCTACTGAAGTGTCAAAGATGATAGAAACGCTCTCCAAATTCCAGGGCAAGAACAACAAACGCACGCGAAAAGCTGCAAAAGAGCTTGCAGAAATTGCTGCGGAAGTTGAGCCCACATTTAACGTCAGCTCGCGGAAAAAGAGCAAGCGTACTCCTAGCTTTAGTGCTGCAGACCCATCTCTCCGTAAGCACCTGACCGAAGCATGGCGCAAGACTCGCGATTCACAGGCCTCAAAGAAGAAGGAGCGTGAGGAGCTGCGCAAGGAGGGCAAATTAACTAAGGAGTACAAACAGCATGGAACTATCCCGCTGGAAAGCAAATATCCCACGTCAATGACAATCCACGACATTGTGCGCGAGATGGAAACTTTTGTTAAAAACACTGGCAAAAACTCACTGCCGTTTCCACCAATGGTGAAAAAATACCGAGCTGTTATTTCGGATCTTTCTAGAGCATACTATCTAACCACGAACTCCGTTGGTAAGAAAAAGGATAAGCAGGTGGTTTGTTCCAAAACTTCAAAAACAGTATTTGCACACCGTGACGTTGACCTGATTGATTTTATTACCAAGTCATTCTCGTTTAAGAAGTTTGTTGTGAGCACTGACCCCAATGTGGGCGATAAAGAAAAGGCAAAGGCTCAAAAACGTGCGTTGCGTGCTGTGAAAGGCAGTTCTTCGCGGCAGTTCCAGGAGGGTGAGGAAGTTGGTGCCAATGCTGATATGATTGACGCTGGCAACATTGGTCGCCAGATGCTGCAGAAACTAGGCTGGTCAGAGGGAATGACTCTCGGCCATACAAACAGTGGTATCGCTGTCCCTATTTCGATGAAGATCAAAAACACAAAGTATGGTGTGGGTTTCTGATAATGACCGTTATTTAAATAATAAGTAGCCAAACAAAAACAATTACACTCACATATCTAGTATTCATGAATCAACAGTTTTACTTCTGTTTAAGGGCTATGCTAAAATCCTCGACCCAGGCGGGCAGTTGGATGTCGTCATCGTCCCTGTTGTCAGCAGCACTTTGTAACTGTGCAATCTGCTTTGCAAATTTTTGTAGAAACTTTTGTGGCCCGTTGCTAGCCCGCTTGATATCCTTGGGTAATGATGAGTTCAGATGCTTTATGTAGCTTTTGTTAGATGTAGTGGCAGCTGCTACAACCAAGTCTAGTAGGTAGTCGCGGAGGTTCGTCAAACCTGAGAGCTCCAAGCTTGGGAGAACATGTTTTGTTTCATCTGCCACATCTTCGTTTTTAAAATCAGCATTATTTGTGGCTTTGGCCGAAATTAAATCGGAGTAGTAGAATGCCGCATACCATACCACTCGATCAAAAAAGGGGTATCTAAATTTCTGGGGCACTTTTGTTCGGATCTCAAGTTTTGCAAGTTGAATCTGGGTCGGAATGTTTACAGGAGTAAGAAAGTTACCACCAATTATCAGAGAGTCTTCAGGTGTGTAGACAGCATGGATCCAACCCGAAGGAATGATCAGTGAATCACCAGCCGTCAGATGCACAATATGGCATTCTCTGACCAAATCTGCAAAGAATGTTTTGGACTGGTCTGACGAAAGACACCACTGTTCATACTTCTTTAGGTTGGTCAGGGTTGGTCTAATGAAAACAAAAATCTTTGCGCCGTAGATTAGGTGGTAGAACACAGAGGTTCCACCAAAGTCAATGTGGAAATCTGTGAAAGCGTCCTTGACAGACATGAGGCAATACAGCCTCGCTTTGGGAAAGTCATTTTTCGCAAGAAGATCCTTGGGCCAAACCATGTCAACCCAGTCCATGTCGCAGACAAATTTAGGTCGGCGGATGCGGTCGCCAAGTGGTGTACCCGAGATCTCTAATGAAATAACATTTAGGATGCGATCGCGTTCGTCCGCGGGCTTCTCAAAGTAATTTGCCCACGCTCCCATGGTCCAGACTGGCGTAGCTAAGTTCTGCGTGAGCACGTCGACCACCTGCACAGGGGTATTAGCGCCTAATAAGTCTGCGACCCCACGAACAGTTAAGTCAGCTGGGAGCTCCATACCCAACGACGCAAAATGAGCCTTGGGAATGCGCACTGGCTCGAGAATTCCAGTTTTTTGAGCCCATTGCTTTGTGAGTTTGGCTCCATCAATGTCGGGGAATTTAGTACTAGGATCCGTATTCAGAGATGGCCATGTGAGCCGGACTGCATCAATTTTTTGTTTTTTCCTGGTGGGGGTTCCACTCTTGATGCTGTTGGTTGCGTCGTCTAGCAGTGCGTCAAACCGAGACGCATAAGGGTGACGGTCTTGCGTGATATTGACTTCGCCGCGGTTAAAGGCTGCATAGTCAATGTGAGAGCGCTTGCGGCCGGACGCGCGGATATATGTTGATGTACCGTGGGTGTCGACACAGCTCGGGCAGTGATAGGTGTTGATGGTTTTGGCGAGCTTCGGGGTCAGGGTGAGGCATAACAGGTGGTACCACTGAGTGCAGGCACTGCACTCAATCCACTCCGAGCTGCTGATGTGGCTGAGCCGAGTTGAATCGGACTCGCTGACGCAGAGCGGGCAAACGTCTTTTGTGATTGAGGCCGACATACAGGTGAACGTAGGCTGTTGCAGAATTGCAATTCGGCGATTGTGTGGGAATGGCGATGATATCACCCTAATGTTTGTGGGGTGAGGACAAACATCAGGAGAATCTACGGAAGCGGAAGGCGCTGACGACGACTTCTTCCGCTGCCACCACTACCAGCCCAACTCGCAGAATCACAAAACCTCAGCCCCCAAAAGCGGTGATTTCACTACGGCCAATGAGGTTTTTAGGCCCCTGGCTACGACCTAAGGATACATAGGGTCTGAAAGGATGGATGTAATGGGAGAACTGAGTGCCGCCATTGGCCAAGCTTAGCATTTGACTGTGACCTCTGCCGTCCCTGAAAAATGAAACTCCCGTTTTCAAGGACGGCTGCTTCCCACCGTAAATAATAATTACCGTTTTGACACCCTGCCCATCGCTAACTCTAATAAAAAATATATGAAAATGCTACCGTCGCATCCGATTCATAACCATCAATGTTACAAATGGCACCTGAGTCATTTGTGGGATGCGAGGCGGTGTCCACTCTCGATTACTTAAATAGTTGTCCTTACAAATGCTTTGACATCCGGCTCTCTTTCTCCCTTTTTCCCCCCTATTGACGATATACTACTTACGCTTTAACCAGCACACTCAGGATCGCCATTGCTATGGAAAAATCTTTCCGCGAGCTCTCCAAGAAGTTTTGGCCCGAGTTTTCTTTTATACAGGTCCATTACATTTATATTGCAGTATGCACTATTATTGGGTCCATCTTAATCTATCCCGTTCGCAATCTTCGGTATATCGATGCACTCTTCTTTTCCGCCGGTGCCTGCACCCAGGGTGGCCTAAACACTGTTGATCTTTCCGCCATTACCTTGTGGCAGCAGCTGGTTCTATACTTCCTACCTTTTATAACCAATCCAATCTTTATCAACTCCTTTGTCGTGTTACTGCGTCTGTACTGGTTTGAAAAAAGAATTGATAACGTTAATGTCAAGTCTAAGCTGCAATCGCGCATTCGTCGGTCCGCAACCCTGCAGCAACAGGCACTTAACCCGTCACTATCGTTCCGAGATAAAGCGAAAAACTGGTTTTTTGCTTGCATCCGCTCGAGGGATACTGTTCAAAACGGTCATGGTCAACACCAGCCACCACAACAGCAACAGCAGCAGTATCCGTCGGCCCTTTCATCAAACAACACCCCTGCAACTTCAAACATTGCAGCTCCACAGCAATCATCTCAGGTTCTTAAATCCATCAACTCAGTGGATGCTATGGATGGGACTGCTCCTCCTCCTCTCGCAACCCGTGATATTAAGTTTGCCGACACCCCTGTAAAAGCTAACAAAGTTCGGAAAAACTCAATTGATCCAGTGGACATAGCCAAATCTATCACCATGCTGGAAAAGTCGCACAAAGAGATCAAAGCCAGCGAAACCACTATTAGCGAGAAAGAGTCTATAGAGCCTGTACTTGTTATTAGCGGCCGCAGCAGCATTGATACAGACACAGACTCTATCCACACTGAGTTTAGTGGCAATTACCGTCATGGGTACACTGAAAGCGAGAAGCTAAAACATGGGAGTAAAGTCAGGCCAAATAACAGACTGCAGCATTTTGGGAAGAAAGCCAAACGCACTTTGTCATTTGAAAAGATGCCGTCCGACATCAAACATCCACAAGGCGAGCATAAGTTGCTCCGCACAACGACGAGCTATCTTTCATGGCAGCCCACAGTCGGTGGCAACTCGGTCTTTGTAGGCTTGAATGAAGAGCAGCGTGAGGAGCTTGGTGGTGTTGAGTATCGTGCACTCAAGCTGCTGTACAAAATTCTTATTGCTTACATGGTGCTTTTTCATTTACTCTCGGCGGTGATGCTTGTAGGCTGGGCAGTGGGCACCAAGGCACACGATACTTTTTATTCCGAAGCAGGCACCAACGCGACTTGGTGGGGGTTCTTCACGGCTGCTTCCTCTTTTCACGACCTTGGATATACACTAACCCCCAACTCCATGATGTCGTTTAGCACCGCCACTTACCCGCTTATTGTCATGTCTTTTTTCATTGTTATTGGTAATACTGGCTTTCCCTGTCTTTTGCATTTCATTATTTGGGTAATGCTGAAACTAGCATCGAGAAGTGGGCGTACACACGAATCACTTCAGTTTCTGCTGGATCATCCGCGTCGCTGTTTCACCCTATTATTGCCATCGCGACCAACTTGGTGGTTATTTATCGTGCTGCTGGCGTTCAACCTTATTGATCTAATTCTTTTTTTGATTCTTGACCTTCATGGCGAAGCAGTACAATCTTTGCCCTACGGAAGCCGTGTGCTTGCAGGCCTTTTTCAGGCAATCTGCACACGAACTGCCGGGTTTTCTGTTCTTAACGTGTCGTTACTTCATGTTTCAGTACAAGTTAGTTACATTGTCATGATGTACGTATCAGTATTCCCTATTGCTTTGAGTGTGCGCCACACAAACGTTTACGAGGAGCAGAGTATAGGTGTGTATGTCGATCCAGAGCATATTGACGAACAGACACCATCATACATTGCGACTCTCCTGCGCCGTCAGTTGTCTCATGACCTTTGGTTTATTTTTCTTGCATTTTTTATCATTACAGTCGCTGAAGGTAAACACTTTTCGCGTAGTGACCCTGATTTTACCCCTTTCGCAGTGCTATTCGAAGTTGTTTCCGCATACGGTACTGTCGGTCTAAGTCTAGGCTACCCAACTACCAACACTTCATTGTCGGGCAAGTTTTCAACTGTCTCAAAATTGGTCATCATTGCGTTGCTCTATCGTGGCCGTCACCGAGGACTACCATACTCTGTAGATCGTGCTATCATGCTACCATCAGAAAAGCTTGATAAGCGCGATATTGCACAGGAGCATCGTGTGCTCACGGCGCGTGAGCATTCGTTTAACAACTCTCGGAGCAATAATATGGATAATTCTGGTGCAGACGGTACCGGACTTGGCCATATTGCGTCGCGTGCCAGCGGTGTGAAACCTTCAAATTCAACCACTCACATGCGTTCGGTCTTGGTAGAGACTTAGCATAAGCAGAGATAATATTGCCCGACAAAATCCTACTACACAAAACAGTACCACTAAAGCATTTTATTTCATATCATACACAAAAAAAAGTGGAACCAAACTACTTTTTTAAACAAGAACATTTCTACTATATATTTTACATATTTGTGGGTACTAAGATAAATCAATATATCAACGAACAAAAAGCTGCAAAACATAATTAGTACATAAGAATTAACATTATTTTATACAAGGACACAAACTTAATATTGGCAGAAGTCTTTTTTTTTTATATATATATATTTTTTCATATTGTTTTTAAAGTATCTTTTCTATAAACTAGGTTTATTTTAAATCTGGAGTAGCATTAAAACGCAAATGACTGCTGATTACATGCTTTTAAAACATTTATGAATTGGCTAATTCTGCTATAGTTTCTCCGAGAAAGAAAAAAAAAAAAGGGCAACGACTCCTATCAGGAAAAAAATGTGACAGTCCATGACTACATATGATTGTAATATAACCACCATTTAGTAACAATTTTGGAAACTAGTCAGGTTTCTTTTATTTTATTTTATTAGAATCTAGCTAACTTTCTTAAAGGGTTCATTATTATTTCATTTAAAGTACATGCTTCAAAATTGACTATATATATCTGCTATTTATTCATGGAAGATTATTGTGTATACACTCTAAATACTTATTTGATAGAGTAACTTATCAAAGCATTACGGATAAAAGATACTCCTTACATGTGTAGCATATATATGTTGCTACCCGATTGATATACATTTACATCAAGATCTAAATGTCAAGGTAATAAGGCCCTGAAAGTCACATTACTAGATAGATAATTAGTTCGTTGTCCTTACACCAAATAATCGCAAGCAAAATTATTATAAGGTAAAATGACATACAATAAGACATAGGTTTCAAAACATTCGTCTCTATGAAACTAGCAAGGCAGTGTTATCAGCACGTATTATACGTTCAAGCGTTCGATGAGGCCGAATTTTCTTTGAATTTTTCATGTATTGAGAGAAATCTGCGATACATAACACCCAGCAGATCAATACCAGAAATTGACAATGAAACATCAACAAGCTGCTCTAAGACACTCCTTGAGAACGTGCTCAAATATTTCCACATAACCACTCCTGCAGTAATGATTTCGTTCGCTGGAGTCACATTATTACTTATAAAAGTTATTTATACATAAATATACATACACATGCAGAATATAGGGGTTCCTTATACAATAAATCCCCGACTTTTGTTTTGCCATTCCAAAATTAATGAAAAAAAAACAATTTATACTCAGCATCTACAAATAAGGTATTTAAATATCAATTCCTCTTATATCCTTGGCAAAACCAAACTACGTTGAACTTGACCAATCACCTGCTTCAAAAGGATCAGATAAATTCCTCACACGGAAGCGTGATCCGATAGTAGAGATCAGAACTTTAATTTGAGGTAGCACTCGATTTTGTATCAACCCCATCAACGATACCGCAGAAAACCTTTATTTTTAACCCACTCCTCAATAGCCGTTTGAATATGAAAGTGTAATCCAAACAAAAAAAGGAAAGAAAAAAGTTCAAAAATGTCGAATTCCATTGATTGAAGGGGCCCGAAAAAGAATTAAAAACTGATTCTAAAGGGCTTAAATCTAGTTACTGCTGAGTTGGTCAGATGATTCTAGGAACTGGAGCTAGGTTACTAGTTAATTTTAATATTGACAATCGAAATAACGAATGACCACAAAGTTGGGGTTTACAGCGGATCTAAAGACATTTAGTTTAAAGGCTGCCTTTGTAAATGATAAATTCAAAACTGAAAACTGCAAAAAACAGATACTTCAAAACTTTTAGCGTACAAAAACTATCTCAATGTATAGAAATGATAGTGACAGCCAGATTAGGAACTGAGAAATATGTTACTGACTATTAATAGTAATAGTTCTACCAAATGTAATGGTAATGAGCAAATCTATAGGATCTTATCAGATGCCGCAAGATATTGAAAGAGAAAAAACATCTAGAAAAAAGACTAGTATTTTTATTTTTTTTTAATCTAAAATACAAAGTACTGTACTCATTACAAAGTTCGCTGTAATTGGTAAAGCTGTGAATGCGGGATAAAACGTCAATTGCTCAATCAAGTTTTTGATCTTTGCAGCCTCAAGTCTACTGGTATTGTCCCTACCACCATACAGTGTTCGGGAAATTGTAGAAATCTGTTAAAGGTAAGCTGTGATCGCACCTTAGAAAGGACTAGAACAGCTTACTTTGGAAAATAAACTTGTTGACTCATAAAAACTTTCATAGCTTAAAATATCAGGAATTCATTCATTTTATTGTAACTAAAAATGCTAAATCAAAAAACAAAAAAAACTTTGAGTTCGGATGCAGAATTCTGATGTTAAGTGGGCTGGAAAAGACACTGAAGCCTAGATTCAATCAGGGTTTTTAGATCTGCATTCTTAACATAATTATATAATGTATATGCGCAAAATATTTAAAATGATCCAGTAGCAATTTAAAAGGTAAAAAAGGGTAAATCTTTTTGCAAAAGTCAATCTACCAGCGTAAAAAGAACGTTCTGCTAGTGAATACTCATCTTAGAAAAGGAAAAGTATTTACATTTGCACCGATCTAGACTTGCAAAACTTTATAACAGCCGAAAAAGGCTCAACCTCAGCTAGTAGGCGACCTAGTTAGCCTTTTTTGATTCATTGATTCCGAGAATAAAAAAATGATTCGAGTGTTAAGGTTTAGTCAATATCAAATATTGTTCATTTTTCTCAAGTGTTAATCACGCATGTATAGAAAATTTGACAAATACATTTGTTATGTCTATTTAGAACCCACAATAGTAAAATAGTGGTATACTAGTAGTATTGGCTTTAGATCGAATGTAATTACAACGTTGACTCCTTTTGTCTTTTCAACTAGTGGTAGATATATATCTATGGCAGTTTCAAAACTTTTCAGGTAGTAAAACCATATATGCCAGTCATAAGAATTTTGTATTTTGGGAACCACACACTCCAGTTGTAAGTCATTAGTTTGAGCCAAAGGTAATATTATTAGGGGGTGCTTTGAGTGCACATGTGGACCATCTACTATAAAGAGGTCTCTGTGTGAATTCCTTGGAATTAGACTAGCTATAATAACTACATATGTTATAATACAGATGAAATACCTCTCATAAGACGCACCTAAAATGCATCAGACCGAAAACCTTTCACAGTATCCAGCTATTTTGAATTTATCAATCAGTTATAATCTGGAATATATAAACTCTTTTTTATTAAGGCGGTAACCCCCAATTATAATTGAACAAAAGCTTATAAAAAAAAATAGATGGTTTTGCCTAGCAGTCAAAGCAACAGTATGAAAAAACCTACATGGTGGTGATTGGTTCGAGTTATTCAAATTAGGTTTGATTTTTTTGATAAAAACAATCTAAGGTTTTCCTGAAAAAAACAAATAGAAAAACAAAGAAAGATTTTAAAATCTATAGCAACAAGAGGCTCTTTTTTTCAAATTGTTAGCTTTTGTCTTTAAGAAAAAAAAGGGGGCTTTTCAAGTGCCAACTGTGGCGAATCAAGTCACAGAAAAAGGCCAAGACCCTGGTGCCACCCAAATGTAGAGTTATTGAAAGCAGAATTTCCAAAAAGGTGGAAAGAAAAACGAGTATCGTCAAACCGGAAATAACAACTGTAGTAAAAAGTAACTTAGTGATACATGTAGTACTGTCATGATACAGGCAGTTTTCAGACACCAACAGCATGCAGTTCTGTGAATACAGGAGCTGGGCAAAATCCTATAGACTGAGAAAAGCAAACGGGTAAATATGAGCATGGAAAGTGCATACTAATCTAATCAAAGTTTCCCTTTTGGGCAGGGTCATACATTTACACATTACAGGCGGAAACAGCAAGGTAGTCAATTTTCTATTTTCTAAAAAAAGTATCGAGGATCTAAATTATGTAAATTCCTATCAGATATATAAAATTCTCTCTTAGTTAGCTGAGAATCTTGTTCTAGCTCGGAAGCTTAAGCTCCTTTGAAAAGAGACTGTAAGCGTTGAAATTAACTTATTTCTCCTAATAGACGAATCAAACAGAATGAACTGCCAAAACAAGCTGAAAAATGAAGTTAAATATTTGTTTAAAGTTACCTTAAAAAATTGACTTTTAGCAAAAGGTTGAAATATGTTGTACTGCAATGGTTTTTATTTCTACATTATACTTAACATTAATTCTGTTTTTGCCATTTCCATATGCCAAGACATTTTTCTCTTCTGTGTATCAATCTTGGGTAATTACTAAATGCGGCCAAGCCAATTCTCCATTAGGTAATGGGCCGACCGGTTTCTGGAGATTTTTGCGATCATAAACTTTTATGATCAGATAAGTCGTCCATCTCTTGCCGAATCCTTTGATTGTCTCCTAAATGGTTTCTCAAAAAGCACAATTAAATGGTCACATCCAATAGTCACCAAAATTTCAGCACAGATAAAACAAAAGCTTTTATTGGGATTTGAAATTGTCTCTGCACTTTCGCTCAAGTATAAATATCCTTCCCCATTTCCTGTCTGATTGTTTTCTGTTTTCGTTCTCCAACCCTTTCAACTGTCGCTCGCTTGTTACAAAATTTAATACAGTCGTTTAATCTTTAATACTTAATACATCTAAAAATGGTTTCTTCTAAGACTTTCATCACCGCCGCTGCCCTTGCCACCGCTGTTGCCGCTGTTCCTTTCCCCGAGGCTATTGCCCAGCTTCCTGGTGCCACTATGCAGTGCCACGAAGCCTGCGGTAACCTTATTCTTGAGTCCAGAAAGTGCTCTGACAACGACTGTCTTTGCTCTTCTGGCAGTCCCTTCATGGACCTTGTTCCCTCGTGCCTTGACTGTGGCTGGCAGCTGTGGAACTACTACGGCAAGTACCTTAGTGAGCCTCTTGGAAAGTGCAACCTGCCCACTGAGCCTACTGGCGTTAACCCCAACGCTACCCCTGCCACCACTGCTGCTGAGGCCCCCGCTACTACTGCTGAGGCTCCTGCTACTACTGCCGAGCCCGAGACTACCCAGGCTCCTGAGCAACCCGCCCAGTCTGAGCCTGCTCAGCCCGAGCCTGAGACCACTAAGGCTGAAGAGCCCGCTCAGCCCGAGCCTGAGACCTCCTCGCCCGAAGAGCCCGCTGCTCCCACCACCTCTGCTCCCGTTGCTCCTGCTTCTTCTGCCCCCGTTGCTGCTGCTTCGTCTGCCCCCGCTGCTCCTGTCACTTCCGGCCCTGCCCAGGTTTCTTCCTCCGCCGCTGCTCCCGTCACCTCTGCTAAGCCCAGCACTTCTGTCAAGTTTGGCAACACTACCATTGTGACTGAGACTATCTGCACCAAGTCTGCCTGCCAGAACCCCAAGCCCACTCAAACCGTCATTGAGCAGGTCAACGGTGCTACTCAGTACACTGTTGCCGGTGCCCTTGCCGTTGTTGCCGGTGTTGCCGCCTTCTTCTAAGTTTCTCAACTAATGATGCTCATTTTATTTATTCCTAGTTGATCGAGACCTTTTTTACGCAACCCCAAAATGCTCTTTTCCTTTTTTGAATTTTTATAATATTACAACAGTTTTATCCATTTTGTCATTTTACGTTTAAACATAATATTTTTATATATACATTTTTTTGAAGAAAAAAACCATAATTTGAACCAAAAACTTGCATTGAGAGGAATAAAGGCAAAAAGAAGAAAAGAGAAGTTCTGGATGACTGATCAGATTATCAATATCTAATCCATCGCGGGTAAATTAAACCATAAAGTGTCCCTATACAAAGAAATATTGTAAGCAATCTCTCAAAGCAAAAACACAAACGGATGCATATGTTACCAGCATTTTTATCAATTTGGAAATAAAGTCAGACATCTTGTTAGAATAAACAGACTCATCAGTAGAACTGAATCTATAGATTTTGTAAAAATTTGACCAGGTTACATCAGTAATATTTTTTTTTTTACTTTCACACTCAAGTTTTATCATTGTGCCGTTTAGAATATATCCAGTTACTTGACTGATAATACTAATTTAACTAGTCAATGATAACAGTAGAAACACAAAAGAGTTGGAAAAAAAGAGACCAGCTAATTAGCATAATACAAATAAACAAATAAAATATTACAAAAGTTTTGTGTGTAAAATGGTAAATATGACCAGCACGCTCAATCTTCATCATGATGAAAGTCTGAGCGCTCAAATGTTTTTGCGCTAACGCATCGCATACCGATAGCATAGTCCTCATCCTTCACATTGGAACTGGGCCACATTGGAAAGTAGCATTCTTCACCAATTCCACACGATTCTGGCCCACAGCCCATAAATTCGGTCCATCCTAGAGTTTTAATCACACTGGCAAGGCGCTTAGCATGATACTCAATCTCGCTTTGATCTGAGTTTGCAGCGCTGCTACTAATACTCCAGGCATCACTGCCATAGCTTTCTTCATCTTCATGAGAGCCGGTAAGAGGATTTGGCGTGGCCCAATCGAAAACATCAAATATAACTCCGCACAGTTCATCCGTCACCACATGTACCGCACCTTGTATCCGTTTTTCAAGATTATTAGCCTTGTACTTACTCGGCAGGTAACGCGCTGGGTCCCAAAACGCCCGACATGCAGCCACACCTTGTGAATGCTCACCCGTTGTCCGCTGGGTGAACTGTCGCAGTAAACTAGCTGTCTCGCGCACGACCCGTGTTTTTGCGTGACGGACTTCTAATGTCTCTCCCACCTCACTAAGAGTGAGCTCGCCGGAAATCTGAGCCACAAGATTGCCCAATGTTTGGTTAAGAACTAATAGGGTAGGTGCAAAGCGGCCGGAGATATCGTCTGTTACGGCTTGCCAGTTAATACCGTTTGAATCCATGTACTTTTGCTCAACCGACAGGACGGCTGCAAGGTCCGCACGCACTTCATCACGAAGCGCAGATGGAGCGTCGAGCAGCCGATGCGTGTAAATAGGACCTGTAAGATTGTAGTATTCAGGTCGCCCATATAGTGACACAAAGCCGCGGAAATCAGGAACAATACGAGAATCACCATTGTAGCGATACACACCAGCTTTAATCCATGCCCATAGATTATCGTTAGAGTTTCGCGCTTGTTTAGGTGTACGCCGCCAAGGTGTACGTCCAGGACGGCTCCCAGAAATCTCCTCCTGTGAGTTGATAGCAGCACTATATTTAATCTCCTGTTGTAGCTCTGGGGTTGAAGGGTCCAATCGGGACTCTGAAAGCTTGTGTAGATTTTGAGTCATAGTGGACTGATTGTAATTGTCACCATCACTTACAAACCCATCATCATATTCAGTAATTGCATCCATATTTGAGATTAGTTTGACTTTTGGGTTTCCAAAATCACAAAGGATCAGCTCAAACCCGGTATTTAAACGGACATAGCCATCAACGTCGCTGTGCTTACCAAACTCACAGAGCAGCTCCGCACGCTCGTATTCTGTGAAGCGCTCCCAGTCAGGTTTGGGTTGGTCAAGAACAAAGCCCTGTGAATCCATTGTGCCCATTGGGTATAGCGATGCTGAAGCACCATCCACGTTGAGGATTTTGAGTGGCGCTGTTGTAACGTATGTTAAAAAGTGTGAGTCGTTATTGCTACGGAAAGGACCACCAAGCATAACCATTGAGTACTCTGCATCGAATGCAAGCCATTCCATGGTCCCAGGAGCTGGTGGCTCCGCTCCAGTTTTGCCGTGATAGAGGAAAGTTCCAACAGGAACGTGGCCAGATACAAAAGAAAAACCGTTACGTGCTACACTATTTCCGAGGATACGCATTGTATTGTGGACGGCATTAAAAATCCATGCTGCTGTGGGTAGCTCGAGCGGTGCTGAGGGCGGCGCACTCAAGTCAATAGTATCAAAGGTAGGCTTGTGTTTAAACCACCAGTTTAACGCCATGGGCGCAGATAGTGCAGCGTGATCAGTATTTACCTGAAAAAGGAGCCAAAGGCTGTTGAGTAACAGAAGAGCGACTACCAAGCAGCGCCAAAATGAATCACTAAGAATGCCCATTGTGCTTACTGCTAGATATTCTTAGAATAGAATATAAACGGATGGTGATTTACAAGAGATATTATAATAAAAGAGAAAGAAAAAAAAAAGTCTAGTGATTTGGCAAAAAATTAAAGGCTCTACTAGTGCCGTGCGCGTCTTTGAGCAATAGTGGCTTTCACAAATGAAAATTTCATAAAATTGTTCACCCCCGAACATCACGATAGCAGTTTTTTTTTAAATAGACGCCAATCAGATGAGATCAAGATTAGATGCTTACGTACCTTTGAATATAAAATTCCAAACAAATATCTAGTCGAGGGGCTAGGGTTGGAATTTTCGTTGTTGTCGTAGCATGATCCTCCAAGAGCGCATATGCAAGCCTTGGATTACTGGGAAAAGAAGCAAAAGTAGCAGCGATAGCTCGGGCCGAGCCGAGCCATTATACAAATGCAAACCTTGAATAATGGCAAACTGGAGTTAAAGATGTCAAAAGAGCCCAAAATGTGCTCATTTACAATACTCTAAAGGTAAGAAGTAAAAGAATACTGGAAGTCAAGTGTAATCAAAATAAAAGATTTACTTGTCCAGCTTTTGGTTTTCCTGATAGTTCAGAATGACTCGCTCTGGAACGCTCAAGCCACGACTTCTAATGAGTTGATGCGGGTTTGGATAAAAGTTCTGTCGCGGCAGATGTTGCAGCCAAGGGACAAAAAGGGCTATTTTCAGATCCCAAACAGTCAAGTTAACAACAGGGATGGTGCAGTTGATTAGATGAAGAATTAAATGGTAATAAATCCGTTTATCTTCCTGATAACTAAAAATTACAAAATTAAATAACAAGGATATAAAAAAAAGATGTCTAGCTCTGAGGTTTCTTTGTAAGCAGATCAGTTAGTTGTCCCAACAGGTGTTTAGGGGTTTAACATTTGATGGCGCCGAATTCTCCATGGACTCAGTCCGTGTGACAAGGGAATACTTCCAGATTACCAATGTAGTCTGTTGTATTAATGGGAGAATAACTTGGTAAAACCTTAACAAACTGTGATGTTAAGCTGGCCATAAGTGAGGCGAGTCGAAAAACTTGGCCATCCCTTAGATGCCATTTCCACTATCCAGAAGCGCACTGAGATCAAGTTCCGGGAGATCTCTGTAAGGTATATACGCCCATAATCACATAAGCTGCATTATTTCAGCAGGAGGTGGTAGACTGTTTTAGGTTGACCACATTTGTAATAGTAATTCATTTCTGAGACTACCATTCTCATGAAGTAAAATAAAAGGGTTTCAGGTCCCGTTATCAACCACTCTACTAAGTGAGTGACAACTTGTCTTTTGTAATGTCTTTCTGAAAAGGAATGCCATTTTCAGAATTCCTAGATAGTTCAGGGGTTGATGTGCCTTTTATAGAAGCTACTTCTGGTTTTGGTTTTGTAGCACAATTTCCATCCTGATATTATCATAGCTTTGATGGTCAGCTTCTGATAGGTCCCTCCATGCGACAGGCCTAATGAAAGAACAACCCTAACAGCTTGTCCTTGGTACTAGAGTGTTTTCGCTTAACTTGACTTATGAATGGGTTCATCAATTTGATTCTCTTCAGTGCTCTCAGAACGTAGCGCTTGCCAGTCTCTTCTGTTAGCCTACTTAAAGACGGGATTTCTGTGTCCTACCGCAGGATACATGCACAGTTGAAAGCCCATGGAACTCTTTTTAGTTCAAGATTCCGAACCATTTTAAGCTTGCTCTTATGGGCTTTTGATATAAAATATTGAGTGAACTGACCTGTACCTAATGAAGTACGTGGATTATCGAAAATAGCGTACCATTCATGCATATATAGCGAGCTTAGAAATTATTTAAATTAACAATTGTTAGGCAAATGATTATGGCTTTGAAGACAGCTAATATTGGCACTCTGTTCTTGCTCTTGAATTCTACCTTATATTTGATTTTGATGGTTTATTATTCAATTTATAAGTGACTGTAGACAAATACATGTTGTTATAACTAGGAAATATTCTGATTTTTTAAACACGTAATAAACCTCAAAATTTTGACTTTAAAAAACAATCACAAAGATTTGCCCTGGTCTTTCTTTTCTCAATGACTCCATGATAAATTTCATTTAGCAATCAAATTAAAATTTCAGTAAGACATTTACAATTTTTATGACTCTCAACTTACACAGTAATGAGTCAGCTTTTGTTGTGGATGTCTCAAATATTCAAAAGTTTACAATAATTGTCTTTCCTTAATCATCTGGTGTCAGCCGTACAACAATGTGGAATACACGGCTGACTTAATTAAATTTTAGTCTTGAAAATTGAAAAAAAAGTGGTCTTTGACAAAAAGTCTGGTAAGAGATGGTGAAATAACCTCTCCAAGAATCAGAAACAGAAAAAGCATTAATTAATCAATAGTGCTTCAATACTTGTATAAGATACTCATGTTCTTTATATTAAAAAAAACAATACAACCTTTTTTTTTTTTTTTTTTTTTTTTTATATCCTTGATCTTAATTTCTTGAACTTTTTTTTTTCTTTCTCTTTTATAT
>Ga0160505_100353_pt1 | contig 28824 bp, 15 predicted proteins | sample DIDeMG_FD_108225 | JGI IMG/M metagenome (GOLD analysis project Ga0160505, IMG submission 108225) | Enriched chicken feces microbial communities from UW Madison campus, WI, USA - DID2874_E49_Stillage MG | ecosystem: Host-associated > Birds > Digestive system > Large intestine > Fecal ... | reverse complement strand
TTTTTTTTTTTTTTTTTTTTTTTTTTTTTTTTTTTTTTTTTTTTTTTTTTTTTTTTGTTGTTTTTTTTTTTTCTTTTTTTTTTTTTTTTTTTCTTTTTTTCGTTTCTTATCCATTTACGTCCGTTTGGCCTCACTGTTCATCTCATATCGCACCTCTTTTTGCACTTGTATTTTGCCTCAAATTTTCTTTATTTTTTCTTATTTCGCCAGCTTCAGCAGCACCAACATCAGCAGCAACAGCAATTACCGGCTCCAAAATCACCATCTTACTTCCTTTCTAGTACCCGCATGAACACAAACAACTTTAACAACGGGGGCAACCCATTTGCCAACAGCCCGGCTCAGGGTTTTAACCGTGGCACCTACCACATTGCCCACAGGCGCAACCCTTCGGATCTGACTCCATTGATAGGTACGTACTAAGTAGACATGAGTACGATAACCCTTTTGCAAACCTTTGCTAACGCTCTCTTTTTCTTTTTATTTTCATCTCCAGCGGAGCAGCTTGCGCTCCAACAGCGAATCGAGGCTCTGCAATCCCAGCAGCAGCGAATCGAGGTTCTGCAATCTCAGCAGCAGCAATTTCTAAATACCCAGCAACAACAACAACAACCACACTCCCTTATGCCACCGCTCCAGTTCAACCAACAGCAATCATACCAAACGTCACCGTCAAAGTATGTAGCTTCCACCTCACATAGCCGTTCCAACTCGTCGCCCAGCGGAGGCCACCACAAACGCCACTCGCTTGTCCTGTCTGAGGCCAAGCGTGCGGCAGCCATTGCGCAGTCCTCCTCTCCTAAATCTTCATCTCCATCACCCATTTCCCGGAACATCAGCAGTGGTGGTGGTAGCAATTCCGGGTCAGGGTTTAGATTTCCTTCGATATCACCTGACAACTCTACATCTCCAATCTCTTATTCGCCACAACAGCAACCACAGCCTTCTGGCTCATCACCGAGGTCCCATACCCGTTCCAACTCACGGAACTTTGAATCCAATTGGCGTCAATCTACTGAATTCCAACCACAGTTTTCTCCTGGTCACAAAACGCGCGGATCTATTTCGCGCAAACAGCTTTTTAACACATATATCCCGCTCGAGAATATTTCGCAATTGCTCAATGAGGGCAGACTTGTTACTGGAACGCTCCGTGTCAACAAAAAAAATAGATCCGATGCATATGTATCTACTAATGTGCTGGATGCGGACATTTTTATCTGCGGCTCTAAAGACCGCAACCGTGCGCTAGAGGGCGACCTTGTTGCAGTCGAGTTGCTCGATGTTGATGAGGTTTGGGATTCCAAGCGCGAAAAAGAAGAAAAAAAGAAACGCAAGGACAATGCCGAGACTGGCGGAGGTGCTGGTAGCCCTGCAGGTTCAACCACCACCGCTTCTGGCACTGGATTGCGTCGCAAAGGTTCGCTAAAACAGCGACCTGTGCAGAAAAAGAATGATGACGTTGAGGTTGAGGGTCAGAGTCTGCTGCTAGTTGAAGAGGAGGCTCTCACAGACGAGGTCAAACCTCTGTATGCCGGTCATATAGTCGCCATTATCTCCCGCATCCCCAACCAGACTTTTAGCGGTACCTTGGGGCTTCTCCGTCCATCTTCGCAGGCTACCAAAGAAAAACAAGAAGCTGAGCGAAAAGAAAAATTTCCTCAAAAGCAGCAACAGCAAGAGAGTACGCCGGTTAACCGTCCCAAAATTGTCTGGTTTAAACCGACAGACAAACGTGTTCCATTGATTGCTATTCCAACGGAACAAGCGCCACCAGACTTTGTCGAGAATTCGGAAAAATATCTAACCCAAATTTTTGTGGCTAGCATTAAGCGTTGGCCCGAGACCTCGCTGCACCCGTTTGGGAACATTGTCGATCGTTTGGGATCTAGCGAGGATGACAACACTCGTATCGAAGCAATGCTCCGCGACAACAATTTTGGCCCTTCAGAATTTCCAGAGTCAGTCATTGCACAGATACCGTCGCTTGATACTCTGGAAAAGATTGTTGACGCAAGCAAGTTTGGCAAGCGTGATTTCTTGAATGAAGTTGTTGTGGGTTATGCTGCCCGAACCGATCTAGTCGAAGAAGCTATTCACATCAAAAAGCTATCCAATGAGTACATGGAGCTAGGTGTGCACATTGTTGATGCTTCAAGATATATCACCCCCAAGTCACCGCTAGATGTTGAAGCAAGCAAGCGAGGTGCTTCAGCTTTTCTCAGAAACCGCACTTACAACATGCTGCCTGAAGATTTTAACCGTAACATCTCGTTTCAGGTCGGTCGCAAGTCGTTGGCTTTCAGTATCATTTGCAAGCTTGAGATTCAGAGCACTCGGGTGGTTGAAACTTGGATTGGTGAGTCCATCATCCAGCCTCAGAACGTCATCACGTTTGATGAAATGGAAAAGGTACTTCTTGACAAAGAAAACACTGTACCGGCACTCAACAAGGATTACATTCGCATGCTAAGCCTTATTTCTGACAAGTTCAGAAAGCAACGTTTAAATCTTGATCCCGGGGTTGCGAACTTGCCACCGCTCGGCCTGCTCAATTACATTGAAGATGAGCCAATTAATGTTCGGTCCAATATTTTCGAAGGGGATCTTGTTTCTAGCATTATTGATGAGATTAACATTCAAGTCAACACCGTGGTTGCTTATCGCATTTACGAAGTGCTAGGGCCACACTCTTTCCTGAGAAAGCAAAACGAGCCAAATTCTCACAAGCTTAGAACATTCTTGGAAAGTGCTAGCAACCTTAACCTGCACATTGACATTTCCTCGTCGGCGTCAATCCAGGCAAGCATTCTGGATACCCATGATGACTCAATCCGTAAGGCACTCGAAGCCCTGTTGTACAAGTCCATGAGCCGCGCCCGGTACTATGTTGCGGGCAAGAATGACGGTCTGGGGTTTGGACACTATTTTTTGAACTTGCCGCTGTACACGCATTTTACGTCCCCATTACGAAACTATGCAGATCTCATTGTACATAGACAACTACGCACAGTTTTGATTGGTGGGAAGTATGAAGTCGATGACATTGACTTCTTGTCGGAGATGGCGGATTTCTGCACATTTAAAAAGGACTGTGCTAAGAATGCGCAGGAGCAGTCGGTACACCTCGAGATTTGTCAAGATATTGAAAAGCGTACTGTCAACACAGGCCAACTTGTTATGGATGCCATTGTGATTCAGGTGTACGAATCAGCATTCGACGTTCTTATCCCTGGTTATGGCGTAGAGAAGCGCGTCCACGGCGACCAGCTTCCACTGCGCAAGGCTGAATTTAACAAGCAAACACGCCTTTTGGAGCTGTACTGGGAACGTGGCGTCGACTCAGCTACGTTTGTTCCCGAGATTGAAAGCAAGATAGCTGGGTCTGCTGGTCCAAGTCGCACAAACTCGGTACAAGGTCGGCAGCGCGTACGCGCATCGAGTGCGGCATCAGCACTGGCGCAGGAGCAAGGTGGACTGGAGAAGCAGCTGGCCAAGCTTAGGCTTTCAGGTGATGACAAGCAGGTTTTGGCTCCGTACTTTGAGAATGTGGTGACGCGGGACGACGGAGTGCAGGAGATTCGGGTTCTGCAGCACGTCCCAGTGCTGCTTAGCGCGGAGGTGGAAAGCAGTATACCATGTCTCACAGTCCTGGCTTTAAATCCATTTGGCAGCAATAGTTAATTTCAGATCAGTATATAAGCGTTTATTTTTATTTATAATTTTTTTTTTTTTTCAGCTATCACTTCTTGTGTTTTGCTATATTTAACCCAATATAGAATCCCTACTGATCGACACAAAAACCGTATGTGCCGTAGTTTAAACGTCAAATTAAAGTACGTTTTTCACGTGACTCTCTCGCATTTTTTTTTTTCTTTTGTCTCTCGGGAGCGACTCCTTCTCTCCTGAATCCCCCAAGCAAATCTACAGACGACGACCAAGACACTATGGCCAACATATGGAGAGATGCGGTGCCGACATCGACAGTGCTGCATAGCTCGCCTACCTCCGAGTGTGAACGCTACTTTGTGCCTGCCGGCACGCTTGTTTTTTACGACGCTGTTGAACAACAGACCATTACCATCGCTATCGAGTCCGCTGGGGCGTACATCCCGGACTGTAACAGTAACTCCCTAAGTGACGAGATCCCAGATGCACTGATAGACAGTACGAAGCCATTTCAAGAGCCCTTCTACGGCAGTGTGATCCCCATTGCGTACACTATCTCGGCAACGACGCTTGTGGCTTGGCTACTCTTTATTTTATTGCTTATTGCCCAAAAGAAGCGCCCATGGTTTCAAACTTTTATGACGCTATTTGTAGCCACATCGCTGACAGTTTTTCTTGCTAAAACTACAAGTGTCCTTGAGGAGCAGTATGACATGGGCTACCACGATGCGGAGGAGTTGCGACACAGTATCTTTGGCAGCATGTCTTTTCGCGTGCTGGAAGTGCTGTCAGTGCTGATAGTGTGGATGGCACACTTGCAAGTGCTGCTGCGCATGTTTGAGCGTAGCAAAGAACGTCTGATAATTAAATGGGCGGGTGTGGTCCTGGCCGTTATCGACTGTACATTCTGGTGTTTAACAAACTTCCTGGTTCCGTACCACACAGACAACTATCTTATACGCGACATCATCCCAGTTCTAGCATACTTATTCCAGATTACCATCCAGGTGGTCTACGCGGGCGCCGTTCTGATTTATTCGATCAGAAAACGCAAATTTGCATATCATCGAAAGTCGCTCATTACGGCCTTTATTTCTATTGCGGCAGTACTGATGCCGCTAATATTTTTCATTCTTGACCTTGCTGAGTACTGGATTACTGGCTGGTCCGAATTCATTCGCTGGGTGAGCGATGCCGCCGCAAGTGTGGTAGTATGGGAGTGGATAGACGTGATTGAGAAATTAGAGCGCGAGGAGCAGAAAAATGGTGTTTTGGGTCGCCAGATTTACGAGGAAAATGACATTGACTTACGTAACAAGACCAAGACAAGTACGACCAATGTTGATACTGGCAGCGGCAGCGATGGTGACGTGCCAGGCGAGGGTGGTGTATCAAGTGGCTTGGATCCCACTGAGAATACAGGCCATATGATTTCGAAGCGGTACAACCGTCGCAACTTTTTTTCGCTCTTTAGCCAGGGTGTTGGTAACACCTGGGTGGTTTCACGAGCATCTTCAACGGCTAGTGCATCGACGTCTTATGGTGGCGAAATTAGACTTAGCACTTTAGGCCCCTCGTCGCGGCCGACGCCGACAACAAATAACGACACCTCCTCTCGACCCGTAACTATATCGCCTATTCACCCCAATCAGCATCACCATCAACTACAGACTTTGCCCCAACATGCTCCAGGCCTCAGTTCCACTCCGGAGGGCATGGTGGCACCCCCACCCGGAGAAAGCACGCCGCCTGTTTTACCAATGGTGCGACACATCCACCCGATGCGCCGAAGCATAAAGCGTCCGGCCCCCGGCAATAGTAGTACCTCTGTTCCATCAACACCCACAGGCACGACTAACCGGACAGACACAATGGACGCTGCAGTAGCAGTTACCATGACTGGCCAGAGCAGCGCTGAGAATACAGAAGCGCCTGTGGCCAGCGGCAGCCGTAACAGCAACAATAGCCATGCTCCGGCCGCTTCTTCTAATGATAATGACCCTCATAATGATAATGACCATGACGATGGCGATGATGATGATGACGAGTACACTATTCTGCACAGCGGACCCGTGGATGCGCCACCGTCGTTTGAGCCCAACCCTGGGTTCTCTGTAGGCGACTACTGGGACGACAAGCAGGGGTGACTGTCAATTCCCTTTGCCCTTGAGTGATTTTTTATTTTCTTTTTTCCTTTGTTAAATACAATAATAATAATAGTAATAATAACCTTTGGATGCCAGTATCTGAGAGTTTGTGAATATTCCATCTGTTGATGTAACTTGTGATTTATCACTTTGATGCTGGGCGAATTTTCGAGAGTTTTCTAGGCCTGTGCACCATGTGACTTTCATCGCTGGTGTATGGTCCTTTCTATTTGTCCCCTCAAAGAATTGCAAGCACAAAAAAATAACGAACATCTGGAGACTTTTGTGCTCAACAGCAATTATAAAAAGACCTGTTGCCCGTCTTGTTTGCGCTTTCCTTTTTGTTTCCCTTCCTAAATTTCAGAAAAAAACGCCAGAATATCGTATAAGTATTCAATATGAACAGACAAGCATTATCACAACTCAATCGGACATCACTACAGTCGGCAGCCTTCCGCTATGCTGCACAGACCCCAATTCGCAATGCTGCCGTCAGGCCGCTCTCCAGCCTGGCGCAGCATCGGCCACAGACCACGCCGCGCTCGCTCGCCGAATCAAAACTCACAGCGTCACCGCTACGTGCTGTGCGGCCGCTCTTGGCAACTCAATCGCTCAGGTTTGCGTCGGGCAACAATAACCCCGGAAACTTTAACTTTCGCATGAACCCCAATCAACAAGGCGCCGAACCCGAGGAGTCTGCTCTAGAGCAGTACGGCACCGATCTAACAGATCTTGCCGCTAAGGGAAAGCTCGATGCAGTTATTGGCAGAGATGAGGAGATTCGCCGAACAATTCAGATTTTATCTCGCAGAACAAAGAACAACCCAGCGCTCATCGGTAACGCGGGCACCGGTAAGACTGCCATTATGGAAGGTCTTGCGCAACGTATCGTCCGCGGTGAGGTTCCAGAGTCTATGAAGAATAAGCGAGTCATTTCGCTTGACCTCGGCGCACTAATCTCTGGTGCCAAGTTTAGAGGTGACTTTGAAGAACGGCTGAAGAAGGTGCTGAAAGAAATTGAGGATGCTAACGGCGAGATCATCCTTTTTATTGACGAGCTGCATATTCTACTTGGCCTGGGTAAGGCTGAGGGCTCTGTTGATGCTGGCAACCTGCTCAAACCGCCTTTGGCCCGTGGCCAGCTCCAATGCTGTGGTGCTACCACAATTGATGAGTACCGCAAGTATATCGAAAAGGACGCCGCCCTCGCGCGCCGTTTTCAATCTGTGTTGGTCAAGGAGCCCAGTGTGGCTGATGCCATATCCATTCTTCGTGGTCTGAAAGAGCGCTACGAGGTACACCACGGTGTTCGCATTACGGATGCTGCATTAGTCACCGCTGCTGTATACTCTAACCGTTATATCACTGATCGTTTTCTCCCCGATAAGGCCATTGATCTCGTTGATGAGGCATGCTCTGCTCTGCGCCTGCAGCACGAGTCTAAGCCAGATGTGATTCAGCAGCTTGATCGCCAGATCATGACTATTCAAATTGAACTTGAGTCGTTGAAAAAGGAGACTGATCCTATTTCAATTGAGCGTCGCGAGCGCATTGAAAAGGACCTTGAGCTCAAGAAGGCTGAGGTTGACCGTTTAACCAAAGTCTGGGATGAGGAGCGCAAGGAGATCGAGGATATCAAGAAAGCCAAGAGTGATCTCGAACAGGCCCGCATTGACTTGGAGCAGGCACAGCGCAGCGGCGACTTTGCAAAGGCATCTGAAATTCAGTACTTGCGCATCCCTGAGCTTGAGCGCAAGGTGCCCAAAGAAGACACAAGTGACAAGAAGCGTGCAGACACATTATTGCATGACTCAGTAACGTCGGACGATATCGCCAAGGTTGTCTCGCGTATGACGGGCATTCCTACTGAGTCCATGATGAAGGGCGACAAGGATAAATTGCTTTACATGGAAGACTCTCTCAAGAGCCGTGTTGTCGGTCAGGACGAGGCGATCCATGCTATCGCAGACGCTGTGCGCCTACAGCGTGCAGGCCTCACTAGTGATAAGCGGCCAGTCGGTAGCTTTATGTTCCTGGGTCCTACGGGTACAGGCAAAACAGAGCTTACTAAAGCACTGGCCGAGTTCCTCTTTGACGACGAAAGCGCAGTTGTGCGGTTTGACATGAGTGAGTTCCAGGAGCGTCATACAGTTTCGCGACTGATCGGCTCACCTCCTGGTTACGTTGGCTACGAGGAAAGCGGTGAGCTTACTGAGGCTGTGAGACGTAAGCCTTACGCAGTTGTGCTCTTTGATGAGTTTGAAAAGGCGCATCCAGATGTGTCTAAGTTGTTGCTGCAGGTACTTGATGAAGGCAAGCTGACAGACAGCAAGGGTCAGAAGATTGACTTCCGCAACACTATCATCGTTATGACTTCTAACATTGGCCAGGAAATTCTCATTTCCGACGAAGAAATCTCGGACAATGAGTCCGGACTGGTGGCTCCAAAGACTAAGCAGAAGGTGCTCAACGTTATGAAGCAGTACTACCCACCTGAGTTCCTGAACCGTTTGGACGACACACTAGTGTTCAACCGGTTGTCAAAGACATCACTACGCAAGATTGTTGACATCCGGTTGGAAGATGTTTTGGAGCGACTCGCCTCGCGCCGCATTACGCTTGACGTCAGTTCCAGCGCAAAAGAGTGGCTCGCCGACAAGGGCTACGACCCACTCTACGGTGCGCGTCCACTCAATCGTCTCATCCAAAAGAGACTACTTAACCCTCTTGCCATGTTTTTGATTCGCGGTCAGGTGCTTCCGGGCGAGAATGTTAGAATTGACGTCGAGAACGGTGACCTCAAGGTTTACGAGAACCACGACCCCGCCGAGTCCGAAAAGGAGACTGATGCCAATTAAGTTAACATGACTCGAAACTCTCACCAACATGAGTAACCATCTTCTATTTTCTTTTGTTTATATGTATTAATTGAAATCAAATAAAATAAAAAATATTTTAAAATTTATACTTGTCATTTTGGCTGTTTTTGCTTCTTTTTATTATTATTAGTATTATTATTGCGTTACGTTCAGTAGGGACCAAAGACGGTCTCAAGTAAAACGCGGCCAAATTCGCCGTCCTGGTAAGGCGATTCCCGCGCAACAGTGACAACGTTACCATGCGAGGCTAGTAGCCATTTTCCAAAGTCGTTTTTGGTGGGTTCAGAGCGCTTGGCACGGCCGCGTGTGTCGTGCACCGTCATGCCGCGCGTGAACTCGCCCAGGGTCTCGACGCGAATGTCGAGGCCAGACTCAACAGTCCAGCTGGTAGTGTTATCATCCTCCTGAATTGCGTACCACAGCGCAAGCGGGTCATGCATTTCAATGATCACGGGTCCGGCCGCCACGCGTTCTTCTGGGGTCATCAGATCATGTCCAAAGATATTGCGCATCGTGGCAAACGTGGTTGTGAGCCACGCGTGGCACCACTCCAGCAGCGGCGGAACTGCAGCGGCCCCATCTGCGATTGGTACCAGCTGGTGCACGTTTTCGGGGTTGGGTTGCAGTCCGCGCGCGGCCAGCAGCGCCATGTATTCGGGCTCGGCCAGGAAATGGCGCGAGGTGATATCAAGCGGGAAAATGGTGAGATCAAGTCCCCTAGGTGGTGCCCCCTCGCCGGCTGCATTAATAACAACACCCGTTAGATTATACACGGCAGCGGCGGCCTGGGCATCCGAGAAAACGTTGAACTCGGCGTAGGGCGTCACGTTGCCCGGGAGTCGCAGCGTGCCGCCCATGGAGACCACGCGGCGCACGCGCGCAAACGTCGTGGGATCGGCAGCCGCCGCGCGGGCCACGTTCATGAGAGGTCCAAGCGCAACAATTGTCACGGTTCCCGCAGGCTCTTCCTGCAGCACGCGTAGGATCTCGTTGTAGGACGGTGCTGCGGAGGGCACAAATGGCAACTGTTGGTGAGCCTCGGCGGCAGCGGCCTGCTCCGTCGCCACGGTGTCTTGGAAAAGAGCCGCCCATTCGGCAGGCGCGGTATGGTGCGGGAGATGCTGGTGTACGTTTCCGAGGCCGTCGTCGCCGTGAAAGTCGGTGGCATCAAGCATGGACCCGTCGAGCGCGGTGGTCATGCCAACGGCGATCGTTGGCCGGCTTATCGGCGCCGGTGCCTGTCCCTGGGCAGCAGCAGCCAGACGGTCCTTTTCGAGAACGTGGAAAAGGGTGAGCAGGTTCCGCAGTGAGTCCTGAGTGGTGCAGTTTCCAAAGCAAAGCGAGATCAAACGTATATCAACGTGGGCGGACTTGAGGGCGAGAAGGATGGCGAGCACATCGTCGACCTGGGGAAGAAAACGTTAGTATCAATGGGAGTATATTGGAGAGCTGCTGCTAGAGGGCTAGATCACCAGTAGACACAGTGTGCTCTATTCCAAACAACATCTAGAGAAACTTACGCCAGGATCAGTATCAATAATAATCTTAGTCATTGTTTTTAAGCACTGAAGTTGAAATAAAAGCCTATGTCGATATCTCGAAAAGTGATATGCTCCGGCAGTAGAACTCTATTTATTTATTTTCAACTTGAGTTGATATGGATGGTAAAGATAACAGAAAGTAGGCAAAGTAGATCTCGAGACTGAGATGAAGGCAATGGATATCGGAAATTCTTTTTGTGAGTGCTCAAACGGTTATCAGTAGGCGACGCCGCGCAGAATACTTTCGCAATACTTGGCTGGCAAGTGGACCATGCCGCACCAATGACACAGAGATCCTCGAAAGCCTTGGCGTGCCGTCGGACCAATTCTGAGCCATAAAGAGGAAGGCCAACGGCCAGCTCTCATCAGTACCAAAGTCATAAATTCACACACAATTGCAAAATCACGTATATAAGATATGGCTTACCCACGGCAGTCAGAATGAACGTTATCAGTGATTGAATTCAGACAGGGCTCACCTGGAGTTGGTCGAAGCAGCCATCGGATTTCACCGCGACCACAGGGGTCTCTTACTCAGGTATCTATATTGTAGTATATCTTATGCCTACATATCTGGTCTGTAGCTGAAAAAAGATTTTTTTATATCATCTCGCTGGTTGCACCAACAGTGTGAGATGTGAATGTACGTTGGGTATTATTCATAATCTTTTCCTTTTTCAATACTATGAGTTATTTATTGTCATCTCACGTACCCAAACCAGGCTTCAGAATAGAGCAAAGGGATCAGGGGAATGAAAGGTAGTTCAAAAAATTCTTCTCCCCACGCTTGACGAAATCTAATTCTGAGAAGAAACTCAATTCATTGAGAGCCGCTACGGTCCGGTTATTGCTGAGATACTGGTCATGGACTCTGGCCAAAATCGTACTGGTTTCAATTGCCTCGAATTGAATCTTATTTTTTTTTTGGGTTAAAAAAAGTGTTTACTTACACCCTGTCGCCCTTCTTATTCTATTTTCCGGTCATTCTGTTAATGATATTTTTGGTTTATAGATGCCAGGGCTAGAAGTTTTCACAGCTGGCCTGGATGGTTTAGTGATTGGTAAACATAAAAGAGTCTGTTGAAGTTAAACGTAGATCATCGGGTGATGGTGCTTGGGTTCTGTTAGATCACCAACATTAGCAACAGCGGCAGCTCTAGGCTCTTTGAGTATAATCACGAGACGCAGATAGCAGCGGGTATCTAACAAAGACGCACTTTCCCATGTTGCCAAAGATAGTGACCTCAGTGGTCGATTATAGCGGCGTCTCAGAACCAGCGATTGCTCATGAGTATGCTTGCTGTTTCTATTATTATTTTTCCGCTGATGAGCCATTGACTATTGAGATAGGTAGACTTTGAGAGTAACGGCAGTTAGGAATCTGGCGTCGTCTGAAATCTCTCAACTTCAGTATGTCTTGAGATTGACAATTTCAGACTGAAGCAGCAGAATATCGGCTGAAATTCAAAACACAATGTTTATAGTATCGAATCAGCCCCTGTCAGGCTGGTAACATTGACATGCTTCAATGCGATTAGCCTTGAATAAAAGGTTTGTGATCCTCAGCAGTTGATGCTGACACAAAGAGTATGAAGCATTTCATTGTTTGCGCTGAGGTTATTCCTACGACAGGGGGTCTGGTGATCTATTTTTGTACAAAACTCTACAATACCCATAGCTGGCCGGGATAGCAACAGTCAAAAAAATAATCCTGAAAATGCCCTGGAAATAGATGCATTCAGAACCTGAAGAGGCCGGTTTATAAAACCGTTCAGGCATTGTTTTTTTTTCTTTTTTTTTTGGTTTTTTGGTTTTTATCGGGCCGCCGAGACCCACATGGGCGACGTGAGAGACCAGTCCGCCGCTTTCGCAGAGGCTCCTATCACCCCACAGTCTGCCCCGGACTTGGAGCGCAAGGCACATGCATTGGTAGACATCACGAGCACGGTTCATCGGCGACCTGTTAACGACATTACAATGAACAGCCCACTAAAAGAAACCCCCCAGATGGGTCACCTTCAGCAAACTCTGGGACTCTTGTAGGCCATTAAACCCGAGGCAGCAGCACAAAGAGCTAAAGTTAAATTTTTCCAAAGTACAGGATAAACGAGAAACCTTTGAAATGTCAAAATTCTAAAGCCTCGTCTTTGGTCAATGACTCGATGACTATTTCCCAGAAAACTATATAAACCTTGACTCCTGTCAACTGCTCTCTTTTTTTCTTCTCTTCTTTCCCTGCCATCACGGTATACGGTTTTTTTCTTTTCTTTTACTATAATACAGCCATGATCTACAACTTTGACACCCCCAACACTAACCTGCAGTGGCTCACCACTCTTGATGTCGAGAACCTGCCCAACAGAAACTACCGTAGGTCCTCGATTATCGGCACCATTGGTCCCAAGACCAACTCTGTCGAGATGATCACTGCCTTGCGTAAGGCCGGCCTAAACATTGTCCGCATGAATTTTTCTCATGGTGACCACAACTACCATCAATCGGTCATTAACAATGCCCGCGAGTCTGAAAAGAACTTTACTGGTCGTCCCATCGCCATCGCCCTCGACACCAAGGGCCCCGAGATCAGAACCGGTACCACTATTAACGATATCGATTATCCCGTCACTATTGGTCACGAAATGATTCTCACCACAGACGACAAGTATGCCAAGGCCTGTGACAACAAAATTATGTACGTTGACTACAAGAACATTACCAAGGTAATTGAGGTTGGCCGCACCATTTTTATTGACGACGGTGTGCTCTCATTTGAAGTTCTTGAGATCATTGACAATGCCAATATCCGTGTCCGTGCCCTCAACAACGGTAAGATCTCCTCTCACAAGGGTGTCAATCTGCCTAAGACAAACGTTGATCTTCCTGCTCTTTCTGATAAGGACAAGGCCGATCTTGCCTTTGGCGTCAAGAACCACGTTGACCTTCTGTTTGCTTCGTTTATCCGCACTGGCGCTGACATCCGCGCTATTCGTGAAGTCCTCGGCGAAGAAGGCAAGCACATTCAGATTATTGCCAAGATTGAGAACCAGCAAGGTGTCAACAACTTTGATGATATTCTCAAGGAGACTGATGGTGTCATGGTTGCCCGTGGAGATCTCGGTATTGAGATCCCTGCTCCCCAGGTTTTCATTGTGCAGAAGCAGCTCATTGCCAAGTGCAACCTCGCTGGCAAGCCTGTCATTTGCGCTACCCAGATGCTTGAATCTATGACCTACAACCCGCGCCCTACCCGTGCGGAGGTCTCCGATGTTGGCAACGCCATTCTGGACGGTGCCGACTGTGTCATGCTTTCTGGTGAGACTGCCAAGGGCAATTATCCTGTTGAGTCCGTGCAGATGATGCATGAGACTGCTCTTGTTGCCGAGAAGGGTATTGCATACCAGCCGCTCTTTAGCGAGATCCGTGCCCTGGCGCCGCGCCCTACTGAAACTGGTGAGACAATTGCCATCTCCGCCGTTGCAGCATCCTTTGAGCAGCACGCCAAGGCTATTATTGTGCTTTCGACGTCCGGTACCACTGCCCGTCTTGTGGCCAAGTACCGCCCCAAGTGCCCAATCCTCATGGTCACCCGTAACGAAAAGGCAGCACGCTTTTCGCATCTGTACCGCAGTGTCTACCCCTTCATCTACACAAAGCCGCGCCCAACTTCTGCTGAATGGCAAAACGACGTTGAGGAACGTCTCAAGTGGGGTATCGACTCGGCTGTGGCGCTGGGAATTTTGTCCAAGGGCGATGTTGTTGTTGCCATTCAGGGCTGGACCGGTGGCTTTGGTCACACCAACACCCTGCGTATTCTCGAAGCATTTTAAAAAAAAAAAGAAAGTGCAGTGTGGAAACGGTATTTAGTGAAAGCACAGGGTGCAGCGATGGGTTTATTCTTTTAACGCTTATATGTAACTTGGGTTATAATTATTATTATTATTATTTTTATTTTATTGTTGTTCAGTCCCCTTCTGTCTAATGATTCTATTGTTTATGTCTGATTTTATGCAATGAACATGGGGATGTACTCACATTGGTTCTCGTTATTGTGGAGAAGACTGGAAAAACAAGTTCAGCTGTGGAAAAACATGCTAATATCATTGATTTCGATCTTCCTGTCTAAAAATGCCACACAATGGAGAGTTTTTAAGAAAAAGAAATATTAAAGAAATAAGTTAGGGGTGATCTATTTGACAACTTGTAAAATAAAATGAAAAAAAAAATGCAATGCTAATGGTGGTTAAGTCATGAGAAGGTCATCATCGTCGTCATCGTCTCCCTCGTCATACAACAAGGAGGAGGAGCCAGAGGGAGCAACCCGGCCACGAAGCGGGGCTTTCTTATATGCTAGCAACGCAGGTGGCCTGATTCCCCGTCGGCGCGAAGCTACAGAAGTATTGGCGCTAGAGTGATGCAAAAGCAGCATGTCGTCATCTGAGCCGCCATTGCTGTCGTCTGAGTCGGACTCAACAAGAACCCCTCGTGGCTCCTGTGGCTCAGATGAAAGCAATGAATCTGATTCGTCGTAGTATGATATCGGCGGCGTCACGAGCGTGATCCGCGGTTGCAGGTGGCGCACACGCTTTGGATTCCGCGGGAGGCGTACTGGATTCAAATCGTCGCTATCATCATCGCTACTGCTGCTGCCAACCTCTGGTTCAGTACAACTTCCGCTAATCCTGCTGGTGTCACTGTCCCAATTATGGTCAGGGTCATCGGATATTGAGTCCTCAGAAGATGAAATAATGAGCATTGAAGGGTTGTTTTCTTTTCGCCCTCGCGTGGTAATGTGATTTCGCTTCTGCTGGGGGTGCTGGCGGTTCGCACTCTGAGGCCAGCTACGGTTTAGGTCTAGTTCTCGTGGCAACTTAGACCGTGTGTAGTGGCCATTCTCCCGGCCGCTCTCGTACACTATGGCAGCGCCTTTCCGCTTCCTTTTGCCAGCACCCCTGGTACCAGTGTGAACCGTTGACACATAAAGGTCATCTATACCGTGTTTTTCTAGTAGTTCTTGTATCCAGCTAGTTTCGGCAGAAGCAGTAGCGGGAGGACTGTCGGGACCAGGGCGGCGAATAGCATTGGCAAGTGCTGTGCACACAATCTCCCGATGCTCAGAGGAGAGTCCAACAACCCGGGTTAGTCTATGTCGCAGTGCTTGCCCACCCTCAACTATATGTAAGTCTTTTCTCTGTAGCTTTTGCTGCGAGAGAAGGTACCCGAGCACACACTCAAGTGCATCTGTCCCAGGTAGTGGCCTCAGTCTGTTCGGCGCGTCACATAGTAGCTGCGCCGTTAGCCCCAAATCATCATCATTTAGTCCCCCGAAAAGCCAGTGTGGTTTAGCCATGCTGTCCAACTCCAGTAGGCAATTGGCATAGACTAGAGCGTAGGCAAATAATGGGTAAATACTTGCAGACGCTGCAATCCTAGGATTGGTAACACAGGTTTGAAGAAAATCCATGATAGTAGTGGCGTTATCACCGCTAGCTTCGGAAGGTAGAGTCTGCAGGAAAAGGTGTACATCTTGCGGCGATGCACCCCCAGCCTCAAGGACTAGATATGACAGGTCAAGCACGTCTTGAAGCATTATTAGGTCCCGTCGAAGTAAGCAAGGCAGAGCCCACAGGTTTGCCATGTTTTGTGGTGCTGCTCGCACCGCTTTTACGTATTCTGCTGTCAGAACCTGCGCAGTCAGCAAATGCTGTGTAGCAACTGCAAACAGAGGGAATACAAGCAGCGAGGCCTCTCGGCCAAGCAAGCCTAGCACAAGTTTTCCCTCGTCATTGTCAGATCCATTTTCACAATCACTCTCACTATCACTGGTATTAATGGAATCATCAGGGACAGTGCAAAATGCGTTAACTAGTAGCTGAGCCGCATGCCCCGCGACTACAGTCCTGCGCCAGCACCGAAGATATGGTGCCTCAGTATGTGAATACCATTCTCCTTCTGCCGCGGGTGCACTGAGCGCAACTGCGCGGCCAACGCCGAGGGCACAGCGCTGCTGTAGCGATCCAGACGTATTTAACCCAGTGCTATTGTTCATGGCATCGGTTTTGCAGTCACAGCTACCAACCACCAGAGTAAGCTGCCGAAATGCTCGTTCAATTCCTACAACACATTCGTAGCACTCAGCACTGCACCAGCGTTGCAGTATCGCTAGCGTTTTCTGTCGAAGCGCTTCCCCGTCGTTATCTTCATCGGCCTGTATCAAATTCCGTATTAGCTGTTCCTCCTTTATGCTCTTGCTGCTCTCCCTTCCGTTAATGCTTTTATTAATGCTGTTGCTGGTTGTTTGCCGGCTGTAGGTCACGATGTGACGCCGCGAGGGCCGCAGACGCCGATGCTGGGATCCATTTTCTGCAGGAGCGCCCTCATGGTAAGGATAGGCACGTAGAGATGGGTAAAGCTTATTTAGTCGCCCGAGCGCGGCCTGAAAAGGCCGGAGGACCCGGTAGCATTTTGCAATTGTCCATGTCCTCGATGTCGTTTCGTCTGTCATCGCTGCTGCTGCTGCTTAATCTCTTGGAACATGCGAATCCAAAACAAAATGAAAACCTCAATGCAATGAATCTCTTCTAATTTAATGTCAAACGAGCTGTTTAGTCCTAAGGAAAATATATGCCTCGGTTAAGCTACTTCTAGTCGTTCTTAGAGAGACTTGAAAAGAAAAAAAAAAAGGTTGGTGATGGGTGAAACGTTTTGTAAACACAGGATTTTTTCATAACAACCTAGTTGAAGATTCAATTAAGCCCAAAGGGGCAAGCGTTTCAGCGCGTTTAAGCTTAAACTTTTACACGAAAAAAAAGGATTTTTACAATTTCAATCTCTATTACCTATTTATATCTACAAGACTAGATCTATATGCTGGTGTCCCTTATTTCGCTACCAATACTACGTTTTCCAGGCTCACTTCCTTCCCTACATACTGATAAAGGTCAGCCTCCATGCCGGCCTCTCTCAGGCTGTGCACGCGGCCGTAGTCAACGCAGCGGCGCGCCCACAGACCAACTTGCTCGCGCTCCTCGAGGCTAAGGCCAGAGGGGTGGTTACGCGACGTGGGATCAGCATCGGGCCGGCGGCTGCATATAGCCCACGAGGTGATCTTGGCCAGCGTGCGAAACTCCTCCGGTGACGTTGCGATGTCATGCTCCGCCAGGAACGCGCGGCCCGCCAGGGGGTAGCTCTCGTAGTTGCAGAGTTGGCGGCAGCACAATGCGATCACCACGCCGCGAAGGGCAGGCTTCGCAGCATCCGCTGCATCGGCATCGCTGTCTTTCCTGGTGCGTGTACTGTTGAATAGGCACTGTAGCGTGAGGTCCGTCGCGCAACCGCACAGATGCTTTGAGATGGCTGAAACTGTTTTGTCTTCAGTCGCTGCGAGAGTAGGAAACTTGAGTTCCAAGGCTTTAGCAAGATCAATATCCTTGATGTCAATCTTGATGCGCTCGACAACAGGTTCCCCGATCTCCTGCTGCTTCTCCTCGTCTGTCACAAACTCGTGAAAGTCCTTTAACAGCTTGGTGTCGAACTTCATCCGGTGCCCAGCACGATCAATCATTAGAAATTTACGGCTTTTATCGTCTACTCTGGGTTTACCCTCGTGTTTAGAAATAAACTGCGCTTGGTTGACGTAGCGCGAGAGCTCGCCGCGGCCGCATCCAAACTCGATGACCACGTTGTCGAAGCTGGTCAGTATGCCCGCACGCTCCATGTGTCCAATGAGCGAACCCTGCTGAATGGCATGTTTCGGGTTTTCAAGCTGCTCCAGTCGGTGTTCGATACCCTTGTGTTTCAGCACCAATGGCTCCGGTTCAATTTTGGCTAGATGCTCGTTGTAAAATCGTTCAAGCTTACTGTACCACTTTTTGAAGTCAACCTCCTTTTTACTGGCTTCACCGCTCTCATCAGTCTCCGCATTGTTGTCAGAATCTGTAGCCTTGTTCTTATCAGACAAGCTGGTGTCAATGTGGCCAGGAAGGTTGTAGTCCGGGCGGTACCAGGCGTCAGTCGGCACCTGCACAAGCGCAGAGCACTTTTGCAAGTGCCGTTCGACCTGATCTTCCATCACAGTGTGGCGAGGGTCCAGGGGGCACGGTATCCTCATCCGTTTACCACTATTTTCTCCCATCTCCTATTCGCATTAAGTTAGTCTTGTTACAAACTAAAGAATATTCAGCTCTGGATCCTGAGGATACTCACCACTTTATGCTGAGCACAGTATTTATCGCTCTTGCGCCGGGTCATATTGCACTGTCGGTTTTTCTTTTGCAAAATATAAAGACATCGGCAGCGGCTGCCGTCCTTCGCCTGTAGTACGATAGGGCCATCTGTTGTTGGCGTTTTGTTTGATTTATGTTTCTTGGCTACTGGTTCTGTCATCGTTGCTCTTGGTGTGTATTTTTTTTACTTTTTTTCTGATCTAATTTTTCACCACCCAACTTTTTTTCAGCTGGTGTCAAATAAGCGCATATATGACTTATGACTTAATAAAAAGTACATTTTTATTTTTTGCCTAATGAACAATCAGAGATGAACATCAAAAAATCTAATCTGTTTGATTTTCACTCTGTTTATGTTCAAGAATATTGATTGTATATTAGAATTAACTATGAATAAGCAATGAATATTATAAATGACAATATATGTTTTATTTCAAATTCATAGCTTGTGTATCATCCCTTGGTTTCTAAAGCTGCATTAACACGGCGGTTCCATAGATCTTATCAAGGGATCGAAGCAACCATCACCTAAACACTCACATGCCTCCTTAATAGCCTTATAAAACTGGGATTTCAGTTAGTCTTTACTACCATGAAAAGATTCAAGTTTTGGATAAAGCATATAGATACCCTCTTCAAATTTAACCCAGTCATTCTCAATAGGATTCGAAGCGTGTGAGTATGGAAGCCAGTTAACAGGAGGAATATCATTCTCATCAAATCAATTTTCAATGATACTAGCGGTATGAATAAGCTTCTTTTGGTTGTAGAAGCGACAAGCTATAACACTAGCACCATGTGAGTTATAGCAATTCCTTATCACAAAGTTTGGGATTTTGTTATTTTACTTGTATTTCTTGTTAGCGGTCTATTTATTACAACTATCCAAAGTTCTCGGCTTCAACCATGATCATGACTTTAGTCATTATGTCATCTGAGATATGTTAGCATTCTCTTCTCAACAACATTTTCTTTCTTATGTTACCTTTAACTGCTCGTCTGACTTGCTGAATTCTTATTTCTATTTAGTAACATTAGCATACAGAATGGTTTTCTATTGAAATTGGAGATTTCTTTCGTGTTTGCAACCTAAACCCCCATTTATCTTATTTCCCATGTCTTGCATGGGCTAACGGCAACGTGTCTTGGGGCAAGGGTTTATGATCTTCTCAACCAGCTAGCATTTTGATCATTTTTCCGGCCCTGTTGGCACATTTCAACGCAACCCAAATACATACACATACACGCGCTCACACACATAAAAACATCATGTTTGGATTGGGACTGTTATTCTACGGTAAGTTCAAAAACGAGATTACTTTCTAATTAACTGTACTTTACATTTGCTAACATCAGATCTGCGACTCTCTAGTCATTGTGCTGCTACTCAACTCCGTGGCAATTCTAAGTGAAGACCGGTTTATTATGCGAAGTAAGTGGTGATACTGAGAGTCCTCATGGACTACACATCTCCGAGGTGGCAGTTCAAATTTTCTAACAAGTTTTTTATAATAGTTGGTCTGTCAAAGACGCCGGCATATGGCAATGACGATTCCATTTCTTCTAGGGTGCTTAGCCTGATCAGGTCGGTGCGAACGGTGATGAGACGTAAGGATTATAGAATTGATTTGATTCACACGAAGCATGTACTAACTTCTTTTTCATACAGCGTTTCTTATAGCATTCAACATTTTTATTATAGCCTATGAGCTGGTGTGGGGTTAATCGATGGAAATTCTTTAATGATAGTCATACAATACAATTTTATGTTTTCGCAAATTACCACTAAAGGCCCTGGTAAACCATGTCTTTCAAAAAGCATTCATTGGTACAGAATGGATTGCACGCGCTGAAATTTATGTCAACATGTCTTGGATACGAATTAATGTCAATAACAGTGTGCAATATAGCCGTTCAATTTGGTCGTGTGTATGTATAGTTCAGGGACTAGACTAATAAAGTTGTATTTAGTCAAGAAACGGCAAGTTTTCTAGAATAATAGTAGCTTGAGATGTTTGGTTTTGCATCAACTGTTCACAGCTTAATGTTTATACTAATCGTAATATATTGCTTTTGTTTCTTTTTGTCTTTTGAATATTGTTGTTAAATGGCGGTTGCGCCAGTTCTAGTTTCCAGCTGGCGTTCTATCGTAATGGAGATACGTAGGCATTGGTTGGTTATGTGAGCAAAAGAAATTTCAAATACTAAAACTCCTCGTATTTGATATATTTACTGTTTTGGTTCTCAGTCAAGTCCATGATCATGGCATTTTGATTCCATCATGTTCGTGCCAGGTAAACCGTTCAGCTTATGCCTTTCATTTATCACCCCTAATCTGTGCTCCAAAACAAAATTACCATTTAAGGCAATTACCAAAAATTACCGAAAGTAGGTAAACAAAATATATTACCCATTGTGGCAAATCAATTTTAATGGCGAGTCGTAAACCAACCTGCCATAACTGAAGTTGACTTAGAGTTGCCTCTCTTTCTCTCCCCATCCTTTACATCTCTACCTTTAATTGGCATCATTACTAACAACAAACAATCTCTAAACATTTCCCAGGTTGTAAACATTCGATTCTAATACATATCCTTTTAGTTTCTTCGACCTAGCACACATTTGACCTCAAATAGTGCCCTGTTTGCATCTTCAAAATATAGTTCTACCTCGACCGTTAGCAAAGGCACCCACCCCATTTTGGTACTTTCGACATTCTCAAGCTTGGGTAACAGGACTTCATTAATAATCGCAAGCCCTACGGAATGAACAGAATACCAGCCATTTCCAAGCAACTTTCCAGGCAAATAGCAGCCAGGCGAGCATTGTTTTTGCAGTCTTCAGGCACTGTTCATAATCGTCGTACTACCATTCGCCCCCTTTTACTTGCAACTCAGAAACGAAACTTTTATGGCGGCAAAACATTCCTCAAACTATTTGTCCGTGCCCCGCTGGCAGCAGCTGGCAGCGCAATTATCGCCGGCGCTGCCTACGTAAATTACAAAGTCAAGGAGATTGGGAGTTATACATCAGATACTTTGGAAAAAATGGTTGACTTTGCAAGTGGTATGGTGGATGGAGCAAAGGACGGGATGGGAGGTATTGAGTCGACTTTCAAGGAGTGGCTAGACGCAGTCCGGGAGAACAGCAAATCACCATCATCCTCATCATCTGGGGGTGGGAACAGCAATAGTGGTAGCAATAATGGAAGCAATGGTGGCAGCGGGGATAGTGATCCAGCTGCCGCTCTGCTAGGTGCTGCAGTAGCGCTCAATACCGGCAACGACGATCCCGCCAATTCCAACTCTTACAATGCCAACGAAATGATGACGTTAACACGAAAGATGATTGAAATCAGACACCTGCTTCATGAAGTTGGTCAATCCAAAAACTTACAGCTTCCTTCGATTGTTGTAATTGGCTCGCAGAGCTCAGGCAAGTCTTCGGTCCTTGAGGCACTTGTTGGCCATGAGTTCTTACCTAAGGGCAACAATATGGTAACCCGGCGACCAATTGAGCTCACACTAATAAACAGTAACGAAGAGAACAGCCAGGAGTATGGTGTCTTTCCAGCCTTGCAAACAGGCAAGATTACCGACTTTGGGCAAGTTCAGCGGACTCTCACCGATCTAAATCTTGCAGTCCCTGCCAGCGAGGCTGTGTCTGACGACCCTATCCAACTGCATATCTACTCTCCTAAAGTGCCTGATTTGACGCTTATTGACCTTCCTGGTTACATTCAGGTTTCAGGCTCAGATCAACCAGAGTTTCTCAAACAACGCATCAACGAGGTGTGTGAAAAATACATCCAGGCCCCTAACGTCATCCTTGCCATTTCTTCTGCTGATGTTGATATGGCGAACTCGTCTGCATTGCGGGCAAGTCGACGCGTTGATCCTAGAGGTGAGCGCACCATTGGTGTAGTCACCAAAATGGATTTAGTTGACTCGGCCAAGGGTCACGACATATTAACCAACCAAAACTACCCACTACAGATGGGATACGTTGGCGTGATTACCAAAACGCCGCAGTCAAGCAGTGGTTTGTTCCGACGAGGTGTGAAAAATAACATTGGATCTCTCATATCTCATACAGAAAATGCGTACTTCTCACAACATCAAGACTTTGACGATTGTACAGTGGGAACAACTTCTCTTAAACAGAAACTTATGAAAGTTCTGGAACAGACTATGGCGGCCAGTTTGCTTCCCGCTCGTGAAGCAATTAGGCGAGAACTGGAAGAGGCTACCTATCAGTTTAAAGTCGAATATAACGACCGGTACCTGACACCAGAGAGTTACTTGGCAGGCTCAGTCGACAGTTTTAAGCTTGCTTTTAAAGATTTTACAAATCAATTTGGCAAGAACGAGATCAAAAGCCTGCTAAAGGCAGAACTAGACCAAAAAGTGCTGAATATCCTTGCTCAAGGGTACTGGAACCGCCCAAGTGATGTTGTGAATCCCTCAAATATCTCAGAGCGAAAAATTTCAGAACTAATGTCAATGTCTGATGATGACGCCTACTGGAGGCACAAATTGGACAGTTGCACATCGAAGCTGACCAAATTAGGTGTTGGAAGATTGTCAACCAACCTCGTCATTTCCGCACTGGGTAATGAGATGGAACGGCTGATTGACAACACTAATTTTAGAAATCACCCATTTGCTACAAATACCATCAACGAGGCAGTGGCAGGCATTCTGGGACTTAACTTTTACTCTGCGTCGGACCAAGTCGAGAATTGTATCAAGCCATACAAATACGAGGTCGAGATCGAGGATCGTGAGTGGACCAAGTCGCGCGAACACAGCTATCAGCTTTTAAAGGAAGAGCTACGACAGTGCGAAGGTCTTTTTAACCAGATTAAGCATACAGTGGGCGGACACAAGCTGAACCAAGTGGTCAAGTACATTGAAAGCAAGCGCGATGGTATTAGCCTGAATAATGATAGTTCAGATATGGATAGCTTTGGGTTTTCACAAGGCTTGATTGATCGAGGCCGCGAGGCCCTCTTTCTGCGCGGTCGTGCTGATATCTTGAAACTACGACTTGCTGCCATCAAATCTCGCACTTGCAAATCATCTTCCAACAAGTACAAATGTCCAGAAGTATTTCTAGACGTTGTCGCAGACAAACTTGCGCAAACCGCTGTGCTGTTCCTACACGTGGAGCTTATCTCCGATTTTTACTACAACTTTCCCCGCGAGCTGGATAGCCGTCTAGGTAGCCTGCTGACAAAAGAACAAATTGAATCATTTGCTCGGGAGGACCCCAAGGTTTCTGATCACGTCGACCTACAGCGTCGAAAGGAACTGCTTGAGTTGGCACTCAACAAGGTAGAAGATGTGATTGAGCTAGAAAAACATGCTTCATTCAGAAATGGGGCCTCGAGACCATCTTTGATTACCAGATCATGAATAAGTAATGTATTGTATGTGCAAATGTAATTATGAGTTTTTCGAAATCATAGATGCTTAGTTATTTTGAGTATATTAATATTAAATGATTAAACGACATATTAACCCGTGTCTAGATTACCAGTCGATATTGCTTTGCGACCCAGCCGACGGCCTCGCTTTGCAATGAAATTCTAACCAAACTAGTGACTCCTAACAAACTGAAACCCATCACAGCCAGGTTTGTCGTCTTTTTACTATAAGTCATTGCTAGCCGGGGGAAATAACGTTTAAGCCCCACGAATACATGATACGAGGAGAGCACCAACAAGGGAATGGCCAAAAACCACTGCCCAATTCCGCCCCGCCGAAGCACATGCGTCACGTACTCAAAGGTCACTAGCGACGAGTCGCCCAAGATTTTGGCTGGCAGGGCCCGGAAGATGGTGAAATGCGCTCCCACAAGCGGCACCAGCCCCCAGCCGGCAAGGGCGAGTGGGTTAGGCCGGCCCATCTCGGCGCGCCACCAGCGCACACCCACACCAGCCATCACATGCACGCTCACAGCGCCTAGTAAAATAGGCTCAAGCACTGGTGTTTGATATATGCCGTTGGCCAGCTGGTTTACTGATCCTGCTGTGTCTATCCCAAGCACTGCCGGGGACACGACTACGGCAAGACTGTGCAGCCCAAAAAAGGCAGAAAAGGTCAGCGCCGAGTACTTTTGAATCTTTAGCAGCCACCCTGGAGGTACCGATGTAATGTGCTTTTTATTGTCTTCATTGTTATTTGGTTCGGGCATAGTTGCGGGTAGGAGAGCTTAAATTGAGATCACCAAGGGAATACTGCAGAAAGGGCTTGTCTGATTATAAATAGGAGAAATGCTATTTGAAAACAATTTGATGATAATATATATACACCTTGAGACATTATACATATGTTTATTGAAATAATCCTATGTCTTAAAAGCCAGACTACGAGAAAATCAAATAGCATTATTGAGGAAATGGCAAGATAGATATCAAGCATTTATAGGAGCCCCGAAGCGGTACAAGAAAAAAAAAAACATCAAAGACATCACGAGCCCGACTGCCAACATGTAGAAACTAGCCATCACTGAAGCATTCAAGAATTACTTCCTGATTAGTACTGAGCTCGACAACACAATTGAGAACCAACAACGGGGATATCGGTGAATACATTCAGAAAAGAAAGATACCCAAAAAACGATTACAACTACAAGTGCGGCGAGTTTGAAACTATATAACATATTATCAGTCACAATCAGAAAGCAACCCTGAAGAAGGAGGCACTCTTAGAGGTGTCGCCAGACCTAGACTTAGCCCAGCTGTTAAAAACACTAAGGAGACTTTATGTAACGAAGGAATACTTGCCATGAAAATAGATACAGTTAAAAAAAAGTCAGAGCCTGGCATAACATAAGAAGTCTAGAGCCCGAACAACACATAGCCTGCGATTGTAACAAACTGTGCCTACAGTGATCTCAGTCTTGATGAAGGATCTTGACACAACATGAGCTGGTATGCAAACGACCGAGTTCCTACCATATGAGAATAAAGAAAGACAAACACGTATTAGGGACTTTACTAAACACTGCAAGATCGAAAGAAATAATTGAAGTCGGCAAAGTAAGTTGGGACTTGACTAAAGCCTGAGTATTTGGTTCACATTTATTTAGGACTAATACCCAATGAAGGAGGAAAAAAAAAGAGAAAAAGACTATGTCTTAAAGTATACTTTAAGTCCTGGGAAACGGAACTCATGAAAACTGTCTCTTAAATTTTAGTTCCCACTTTCTACAGAACTTCCCACTAAAGAACATTACGACTTTGATTGCTCATACAACGACCCCCAAGAACAGCATGCTCAAATAAAAACTAGCCAGAGCCATGCTCTTCTCACTACTCTTTTGTTACTGCTCAACTAAACTTCTCTAAACACCACCAGGTTGGTTGTAATAAAACTATATTACTATGGACAATAAAAAACACATAATCGTAATAATATTTTGTTGTTTAATCACCTCTGGTTCTCTTGGCCTGTCTCTTGCCGGTACCAAAGACCTTCTTACCACGGTTCTTCTTCTGGTGTCTCTGCTGTCTAGAGGGCTTCTCGACCTTCTGGCCAAGACCGTATCTAACAAGACGGTAGCGGGGCTCGAACTTCTTAAGAGCATCAACGGAGTCGTAGATAAGACCGAAACCAGTGGACTTGCCACCACCGAACTTGGTCTGCAAACCGAAAACAGAGACAGCGTCCTTCTCAGAGTTGTAGATGCCGGCGAGCTTCTCACGGAGGTCATCCTTGGAGACGTTAGCTCTGTTGGGGTGGAGAACGTCAATGACGAACTGACGACGTCCAAGAAGAGGGTTTCTGATGAACTTTCTAGTGCGGATGGTAACTGAGTCGCTCTAAATATAAAGAAATCAACAGTTAGTTAAATGAATTCGAGTAGAAGCCTGATGCCACACATCGCCAAATGAATCCAAAACAAACAGCAACACAGCCTAAGCTTCCATCATCAAACTTGTCGAGAAGTGATCGCATATCATTATCGCATTCATTTTGAACAGCATCTGGCTTTGTGATCGAAGGTGATATTGCTTACCATTGTGATATATGTCGGACTGAGATTCGGTTAATCTGCTAATTTGTAGGTCGAGGGAGTCGTCGATTAAGAGGAAAGGGAAAAAAAGGGAAAAAAAAATGAAAAAAAAAAAATTCTGTCAAAGTTAGGGAAAAAAAAAATTTGTGTGCATAGGTGTTCTATGAGTAAGCCTTATCTCTATGGTTATGTAATGCAAAAGTAGGGCAAGGGGAGAAAATGAAAAATAAAGTAGTTCTATTATATACTGTGGCCTAAGTAAATATCATCACGCTTCCTATCTAAGAAAGAAGTCACAGATTTATGACAAAGCGACTCAATTTTGATTCACCATACAAATCAGAATCTGTGATACACTGATTCATGATTCTTAAAATGAATAGTGTGTACTAAAAGTATTATCAAAACTGATAACGATTTGATAAATACATTTAAATCCCTTGTACTTGTTTGAATTGATTAGCATAAATTTGTCATGTAACAAGGGTTTGTCATGTGGATTTACATGACTGTTGGTTATATATAATTGGCGTCAGTTTAACTATCTTGAACTTTTGAAATAATGCCTAGTGCTATGATTGCGCATACGCAGATGATAAATTTGAAAACTAGATTTAGCATTGACAAGTTGTGAATTGATAACAATCTTTGAATTCATGAAGAGTTTCTCGTTTGTCAGTTATTGATTCAACATACCCTAGCTTTCCACATAATTCAAAGTATATCTAGACAGCCTTATATGATAATTTTTACTATCAATCGTTGTAAATTCCCATATTCCCTTAATATCTAGTAAACTTTTGGATTCATATTCTGTAAATATGTATGTTTGTTAACTAAGATTTAATATTGAGATTCTTTGGAGGCATTTATATTTATAGAGTTGAAGTTTCTTCCCTCTATCGGTACGAACCTATTGAGGTTCATATTATGCCTGACAAGCTTCAGGAAGTCTCGAAAAGAAGTAAAATAAAGTAAAAAGGATATTTCAGTATTTAAATGCTTCAATTTGTTTTACAATGGATAGTCTTAATAAAACAACAATAATTAATATAATCCATTTCCAGAATAAGTTATAGCATATTATCTGGGTTTTATTGACACGATATCTTGGTTTCAATATGTTGGTTATTTCATCCCCCTATCCCCCTTTAAAGTTATTAGATAATCCCATACGGCTGACACGTCAGCATATTTGAAATTTAATCAGATATTCAAGATTCCGGTCTGGGGTAGAGAACCCTCAACACTGGGTTTCCAACAGATAGATAGATAGATAGATAGATAGATAATCAGTTTATTGTCCTTATATCAAATAGTTACATACAAAATTACAAAACAAAACGATATACAAAGAAGACATGAAATTTCAAAAACATTTGTCTCTATGAGACTGGCAAAGTAGCGGTGTCAGCGCGTGCAATGAGCTCAGACGTTCGATGGCGCCGAATTTTCCATGAATCTGGGTTTCCAATAATCATTGCACATAAATTTACTACAAAATAAGTGTTAAAACATACCTTTTCAAAAAAATATGCATCGTGACTTTATCATATTATTTCAAGCTCCTTCATCCAAAAAAACAATAGTTTCTGTTTCTACTTTGTATCTACACTCAAGCTCCATGAACACTCGTGTTACGGAACATTGGCATTGATTAACATGCGAAACTATTAGTAATAGGCTGTATCATTCAATACTCGTGTTATGAAGCAGTTTGACAAGATTTAGCTCAAAGAGCGAGTCTCAAGTTGAGGCAACTGTGATGATTTAGAAATAAGTTGCTGATATGTACGAACATGTAACAATATTCTCCTAAAATTGGGGCAACTACCAAGAGTTAAAGTCTGGAATTTTCAGAAGGGTTTCGTGAAATAATATGAACTTCCGCTCTTTCTATCAATTCAGGAAAATTAAACAAAAACGTATTTGATCCTCTTGGATTTCCCTGAGAATTGAAAGAAGCGATACAACTCTCCATCAAGACTAAACTGCACTCAAAATTAATAAAAACTTCTGATTCTTCTGTCCTACAATTTTTCTTTATTCAAGTGCTTTTTCATAAAATCTTCTGTGAACCAACACGCCCTTACGAGATATCACCACTTAGAAACTCTCAAGTTGTTAGAGTCCCTAAATGATAGACAAAAATTTCAAAGGTCTTAGTAAATTTTGAAAACAGTATTACTTCTCATATAAGGTCTAAGACTGTCTATGATATTGTAACGGAGTTGGTCTGACGAGACTAGTTACTATTGGTTCTTATTGTTATTGTTTGTCATTTGATATGATCAAATGAGATTGCCGTTTCATAATAATAACAGTTTCATGATAATAATAGTTT
>Ga0160505_100351_pt1 | contig 28928 bp, 22 predicted proteins | sample DIDeMG_FD_108225 | JGI IMG/M metagenome (GOLD analysis project Ga0160505, IMG submission 108225) | Enriched chicken feces microbial communities from UW Madison campus, WI, USA - DID2874_E49_Stillage MG | ecosystem: Host-associated > Birds > Digestive system > Large intestine > Fecal ... | reverse complement strand
TTTTTTTTTTTTTGTATTCAAAAACCCAATTTTCTTTAAATTTCCTGCAATTTTTTTTTTCACCTTTTAACATTTTTTTTTTTTTTTTTTGGATCAGATCTGCAATTTAAGCATTTACATTTCATCACTAGACAATCATGCAGAAAATTCTTACAGCTCAATCACACACAATCCACGGGTATGTGGGCAACAAGGCATCAACTTTTCCATTGCAGCTAGCCGGATGGGACGTGGACGCGTTCAACACGGTGCAGCTTTCAAACCATACCGGGTACGGCACCACGCGCGGGATCAAGTTCTCAGCGGAGCAGCTGCGTGAGCAGTGGGAGGGATTACAGCATCTGCAGCTGGCGTACTCGGCGCTGCTCACGGGCTACGTCCCCACCCCTGAGGGAGTTGAGCAGGTTGGCCGGGTGGGACTCGACCTGAAGCAGGCCAATCCAAATGTCCTCTGGGTGCTTGATCCCGTGCTCGGCGATGATGGCCGCTACTATGTCTCGGAGCAGGTGCTCCCCGTCTACCGCCAGCTCATTGCCTCGGGCAAGGTTGACCTTGTAACCCCCAACCAATTCGAGGCTGAGGCGTTGACGGGACTGACCATCCAAACCCCAGAGGATGTTGCCCAGGTGTTTGCCAAGCTCCACGAACACATGGACCAAGTGATCATCTCATCGGTGAAATATGCTAATGAGCCCGGCTACATTTATTCTTATGGCTCGGCCGTGATTGATAAGACCACGCGGGCAACGCGGCAATTTTACATTCGCTACCCGGGACTCGAATCATACTTTACCGGCACGGGCGATCTGTTTGCGGCCCTGACAGTCGACCGCTACTACAAGGCCCGCGCGGCAAACATCGATGAGCAGTCGGCAAAGGATGCCGCCGAGGTGCTGGCACTCACGATGACGCAGGTCCTAACTACGGTGCAGCGGGTGCTTAAGCGCACCTGTGCCAACAATGCCCACGCCGCTGCTCTCGCCGGCGACACGGTGCGGCCCAGCCGCATGGGCGACATTGAGAGCATGAAGCATTCCGAACTCAATATCATCCAGTGTAAGGATTTGTTTGAGACCACTGACACTGTTGACCCGGAGTTTCAGGTTACGTACATCTAGAGAAAGAGAAAAGAAAAAAAAAACTGCCAAATGATTTTTATCTGTAACGGTAATGACTATGACTTAATGTTTTGTTTAGAAGGCACTTTTTGGCACTACTATGGCCTTCAATTTTGTGTTTTTGGGTTTTTAATATACAACTGGTGATAGGTTGATTTCGGGGTTCTCTGACTCACTTGTTCTTATTGGCAGCGGTGCTGCTGATGGAATGTAGACGATGGGCCCCCGTGTCTATGAATCATCATAGCGAGGTAGAAGTTTTTTTTTTTATTAACAGAGAGATCAGGATAGCCGCCAGGCATAGTAAGGGATACGAAGAGGAAGTTTGGGCACCCAGTAATGTGGGGTGGAGGTGGGGTCGGAGGCGCCACAGTGGCGGCGGTGGCCAGGGCAGAGCAGGGCACTGAGCCAGACCCCTTCTCGGCCTAAGAAAACCGTTTGAGCATAGGGGGAAGGCATTAGCCACCAACCGACATGGTTCAGGTTGGTGGCGGTAGCCGGTCCCCAGGCTAGACCAAACGAAGGGGTTGGGGTTTAGTTCTAGCAACCTCACATTATATTTTGCAACCTCTGAGGACGAAACAGGGTTCCCCTCGTAGCCGTGTCAGGCCCATGTTATTTTAATTATTTCATCTTTTTTTTTGGTGATGTGACCTTGTTTTGGTAGACTGCTGCACCACTCTGATATTGACAGAAACCTGTAAATGTTGGAATAAACCCTTTCAGACCTCTGTCACTTCTTTCATCTCAGTGGGAAAGTCTGGGAAAGTCTCTTGAAATTTTCCTTTCTTCGGTTACGGACTGGCCCGGAGTTGACTCAATTGCTTGCACAAACTTTTACCAATTTTCTTCAGTGAATTTTTCTTTTCAATCTCAATTTTTTTTATTTTTTATTCTGGTAGCTCAGTGGCTCCGTGTTAATCTGACACCAGTAGTAAGCCCATACATGTACAAACTTGCAACTTATGTGAAAACCCTCAACAATTACTCATTGTTTTACTTTATACTTCTACCGAGGGAGTTTGTTACCAGTATGACTGATAGAACCGGCTTCTGGCGGGAATCTTCCTTTTCTTTTTCAGCTGAGATTTGTGATTCTTGTCATCAATCAACCGCTTGAATGAAATGTAATTGTAATCATTAAAGAAACTAAACTTGATGTACCATTCCTTAAGCATTGAGTCTGAAGCCCTGGATTAGAAAAATGTGGAATGTACAGTGCTAATAAAATAATCATACTTATCCCTTCCACCCATTGTATTTACATACAAGAAACAAACATTTGGAAATGAAAAAGTCTTTGCTATTAGAGCCAAGTCTACATTCCTGTTCACTTATCACTGTTCAATAAATCAAAACATTTACCGACTTTAGTTGGATATGCTGAAATCTAGCAGGGTTGTGGCAACCAACAGCTAATAGTACTTTTACCATTTTGGATTCCAGGGCCCCCCGTTTTCTTTAAGGTTTCCTTGGTTTACCGAGCCCGAGCTTATCGGGTGTCCTTCACAAGGGAACTTTGGGGCTCATGGGCAAACCTTGATAATATGCCAGTACTTGTTATTCTTCTTCAACATTGTCAGACATGCTGTTCATTAACTTTTGTACCCCACGGACATCAAGCTCCAACCGACACCGTCTTGGGTCCACTTTCTTGCCACGTATGACTCCATCTATGCGATACAGTTTCTTCACAGCTGGATTGTATGGAGACAATTTTGACTTATCAATCTTGCGGTCGTTAAAGAAAATTGACACCAAATTGTGGGTTATCAGCGAGTTTCGATATTTTGTACTGTTGTAAATATATAGATATCTGAGGTTTTTGGTGTTTTTCTTGTGCTCACACGCTAGCTTGATTGCAAACTTGCTAAATGACAGAGGTTTCGTCTTACTAGACTGGTGAATCATGATTATTTCAAGAGACCGAGTATTTCTCAATACCACATCAAGTAATGATTCAAGATTGAATTTAAGCGTGGAATGGCCTTCAAATCGATTTTCATATGTCATATTCAGAAGCTTGACATGAGAAAAACTTTGATATAAAGGCTCAAGGTCCTCGTAAAACCCATGATAATATATAGATAACGCATTAACAGTGGGGTTGGACTCCAAAATACAACGTACAAGTCTAATGTTGATATTTACTTTTCCTGAAACAGTAAAAGTTTGGAGTGTCGGAAACTGTAGAATTGACTTTTTAATAAAATTCCGGTGGATTTGAACTTGAAAGTCCAGAGCCAGCTCAACCAACCTGGCAAACCTTTGGCTTAAAGGGGCATTCAACCTGTGGAAAAAAATATGGCTTTGAGTGCTCAGAAACCTGACCTCATCAGGAAATCTCAGATTAGCAACATGGGGGGTTTTGTAGTAAACTGCCCGTAACCTTGTATTATTTTCTATTAGCAACGAGGCTAGTTTTTTGTTGAGAGCTTTATTTTTAACGCATACTAGACAAATCTGTTCAAGCTCTAGTGCGGCTAAAAGTTTTGCAAATTCGCTACTAATGACAGCATCTGGGTGAAACAACACCTCCAAAGTCCGAATATAACTAAAGATATTGGCCTTTTCAAAACACCACAGCACAATGTCGACTTCCCTGCTGGTTGGGCAAATATGACGAATGGTGCAGTCCACTGGGTGATCCAACAATGAAATCATTTTTGCAAGAGTATGACAAATTAATACCTCATGATAAGTAATAATCTTTTCTCTGACTGCGGTTTTGTTGGTGGTTTTATTTTTCATCATTACCTCAACAAATGGAGGAAGTTCAACGTTTAAACCTTTAACCATTTCATGAGATTTCATCCAACGATTGGTATGTCGACTTTCGAGCTTTTCATATTTCAATGCTGAATTCATCAAAAACTGGGTTGAGAGCCACAGTGTCGTTAAATATCTGAGTTTGGGAGCTTTGAACGTTCTACGTATTCCTGTTCCGGTTGATGAAACCAGAAATGGCATACGCTCTAGACATAACTTGTGGACAAAATCCAGGTAATCTTGCCCAATAGACCCCTTTATATAAAACTGATTCACTGGTTCGATACCTCGTGATTGTAGCGTATTCTTGGTAAACACAAACGGCTTCATTTTAAAAAAGTTCATCCCTCGGACGGATCCGTGCTCTTTATACGGAATTTGGTTCCAATATGAATGCTTCAACATCACAGCCCACACAAGGTGATGGAAAAATCTATTGACTTGGCTAAGAGGTATCATCCTATTGGTTGCTAGCTCTGGTGGTATTTGCAAGATATCCAGCAGTCCCCTCATGTATCTATTGCAAGTGGATTTCACCAAACACCATTCATTCAAGAGTTCCAGGATAATCATGGAAAGAATTTCATTTGGTAGATGAATCAGGAACAGCTTTTGTGGCGAGTTACAACTGTATCCATTGTTGCTGCTGTTGTCGTTACTTTTGTAGCTACCTGTTCTTTTCGCCGTTTGAAGATATTTCAGTATGGCTTTTAGAAACAGCATCATTTATTACTCGAAGATAACTTGCCTCCATGCTTTGCAAGTTGAATAAATTCAAATAGAATGGGGGTTTCAACGCTTTTTATGCTATGTTTAATTTCTAACTTTTTCCGAAATTTACTTGTTTTTTTTCCCCAAAGACATTTCCCAAGTATCCTAGTTTATCATTCCGTGATAATCTTTGAAGCCACTCTATTATTTATAATAATTAATTACAAACACAGAACAAATCAAATCAAGTAGTATTTATTAGCATTGTTGTAATCATTAACGGTTAAACCTGGGTTAAATTGATGATACGCTCTGCTAATTTTCAGAAAATTTAGATCATTATTATCAATCGAAATTACTGCAGTTCCATTCACTATCATCAGGCTCGTTTATTAATTTTACTATTCCACTGACATCCATTTCTGATTGATATATTCTTACATCAATGTTAAAGTAATGATTCTTGATAAAAGTCAACCATGTAAAAACTTTGGATTTGATCTCTATTAGATATTCAAATGTGCTAAATGGCAGAAAGTTTGATATGTGAACCAACGGTTTCCGTACCTACTTTGATAATTTATGTATAAAAGTAAGAAAGTCTATAGTTTTGTGTATATATGTGAAGTTCTAAACAGATTACAAAAGTTTTGACGTGTTGCATTTGTTTCCTGTGTTTTTAAAGCTTTTAGTGCACATTCACTACCATACTACGTTCAGTGTTTCAATAATTAATAACTACATGAAACAAATGAAAAACAATAAACAAACAAAAGTCTACATAATTGAGTGCGCAATTAAATATAATTGATATGGTTAAAGCTAGTTATTTTAATTTTGTTTAAAAACACTGCATATTTCCAGTTTCTTTATTTGTAGTGCTGTCTTCCAAGTCTTGATTCGCATTGACATTAGTGCTTCCTTTTTGGTCAGTCAAGTTAACAGCACAAATTTCAGTCAATTCTATGTTATTATTAGAAGATTCAATAGTTGAAATAATACACAAATCAGGACTAGCACTCACAGATTATTCAGGAAGTGTTTGAGGATGGGAAACAGTCTGATCGGAATTAGTGATGAGTAGAGTAATGAAAGTATATCCAGTCAGTGATCACCCATTATCACTAATTGAACGTAGATGTATTCTTTTGAGTCACCGCCTTGTCCTGGTTCAAGTGTTGCGTTTTGCGCATTATTGGAATTTTTATTTTTAGCTTGTGGGCGCAGGTCTAAGCTGTCGCCACCATCTATCAAATGATTTACTTCAGAGCTCATGTTAGAGACCCCTTTGAAGCAGCTAAGAAACTTTTATTTCAATTTTCAAACTCATTTATACACTTTTGAAGCTCTTAATGAGTTACATAGCTATGCGGACATGACAATTTTCTCTTGCTCTGTAGCGCTTAAGTTAGCAATGATCAAACTAATAACTGTCCAACTGTTCAATCCCAAACAATTGAGAAAAGCAAGTAATGGCAAATAAAAACTTTGAAATTATTTATTCTAACTTACATGGATTGACTTTTTCCATAACGAACTGCTCAGGGTCAATCTTAAGTTTAAGAACAAGCCTTACCATGAATATAGCAATAATCAACCTGATGATGTGTAAGACAGCTAAAGTATATGTAGCCCAGTACCAATAGATGGCAAAATGTACAAATAAAAATGGAAAAACGTCAGAATATAGACATAAAATGATTCCAGACATGTAGTAAATCTTCAGGAACCAAAGGTCAAACCAGTTATTCCTAATCCGGTGTCTCACAAGGATTGCAAACCTGCAAGGACCATATGCACAAACAAGATAGAAAATAGAATAAGCCAAATATAGATAGGCTAGAAAAACAAAGAAATAACAACTGTACGGTCCGTGTGGGGCCCAGCAGAGACCTTGAATAAATACTCCTGTGGTTATTGCGACCACTCGAACTATATTAATTGCCAACCAGCTGTATGCATCGCATTTCACAGCAGTAGCTGGCAATGTAAAAAATATGCTTTGTTTGGAATCTAGAATATTTCCATAAGGCCTAAGGAAGTCATCTTCAACGTAAAGGATCATTTCTTTAGAATTGTCACCAAGGCCATTGTTGACAGCTGCTCGTTGCTCTGAAGTAGTACCGCTCATAGTTTATCTAGATGAATAAGTAAAAAGAAATTGAATGGTTAAGGGAATATCTTATAAATCTTGCAAGATTTTGCAGAGAAAAGAGTAAGACAGAAATATATGGTGATTCAAGGGGATTTATAAATACTTGATATTTGTTAGAAAAAATCAGTTTAAATTTTTATTAACATGATGCAAGTTATACAACAGTGGATTCGAAACAACATACATGTTGTCTTCAATGCTCTTTTATGCTGCTCGCATATTTTACTAGCAAATTAGAAATTGCCTTAAAACTAATTTCCAAAACAAAAGATTTGAATTATCATTATTGCCTGCTGTTTATTTATCTTTTCTGTTTAGTGACCATATACTATTCAATGCCAGTATGGTAGAGTTTCAAGTTTTCAAAGTCAAAGATATACCACAGACGATTAAACCGACCAGAAAAGGAAGATAATAAATGGGTATCAGGGTAGCCCCTACCTAAGACCAAGGCACCGTGTCAGAAGTCCTCCACACAGCTCATGTATCGCGTGAGACGATTGATTAGTTGTGATCTACTGAAGCGGGCCCCTAGAATAAATGAGTGGTTGTCTACGAGGTGTAGTTGATAGAATGAGGTTGAGTCGTTGGATAAACGGTGTAAGCAATGAGACTAATAATAAAAAACATAGTTTAGCACTTGCCCTTGTCGGTATGGCAACCACAGTAGGAATGATGGTGCACAGTGCATTCTTCATCCTTTGTATGACGATGTCAAGGCAGACAATGATAACATCCTTGACAAGAACCCACGTGAGTGGATCACATCCACATTGTTGACTGCTTTACAAACTTGCTCCACTATAGATGAAGCTTCGGAAGAGAGTTCAGAAGACGAATATCTCTTGGACGATTTACACGAGTACAATCATTTAATATCGGTGAAAAAAAAAACAAGAAGAGCGTGTCGCAGAACGTTGTACCTCTAAGCTATCCGACTAAAAAGTAGACTGAAATTTTTAGCTTCTAAAAACGGTATTATTGGTATCTAAATGAAGGCTCATTTTTTGTTATTTTTTTTGTTCGGATTTTTTTTTAAGAGAAAAAAAAAACCTTTGAAATTGGGAATCGCAATAACTTGTAATCCCAATTTTGTCAAGTCAAATACCCCCGGGTTCATTTCTAACTTTCATCAAAAAATAATTCAACCACAGCTGTGACTTATATCTACTTAGAATCATATCTACATCCATTTCTTTTTTTTCTTTTTTCTCAATATTTTATTGGTTGGTATGACAGGGACGGCGGAAAAAAACTAGTCTATACTTCAGCCCACTTTACCACCCATAGTCCAAAAAGGAGCAATTAAACCGAAGTATTGATGATAAATGTACCTTTGTCACGAACACGGTGTTTTTAAAAAGAAGAAAAATAATCTGGGTTAAATATTGGGGTTTGTGCTATGTACCTTTTAAACCCTCTATATTTACATATTAATGTCAACTGAATCTACCCAGACTCTTCTGCTGCTCTTACATTTCTAATATAATGTTGATAACAGCAGCGGATTATCATCTTGTTTGTATTTCCTACTCGTAACTATAAAAAGATCTCACTGGCGACAAACTGTGGGCACTTGTCACTAGTTGAAAAAAAAAATTGCTCAAAATTGTAGAATTTTCATACAGCTTGGTAATTTCTGGGGTTCAAAGTTGATAGCTGACCATCCCCCCAGCTTGTACCATCTTTGAACGCTTGCAGAAAAAAAAAAGATTTTTTTTTGTGGAGGGGGCCATGCAGTTACTTGATGTTGGGCAATATACCCTTGGACGGTGAATTCTTTACAACCAGTTGCCTTTTTTTTTCTATTTTTTTTTTTGGCAAAAAAGATTAGTGATAAGCGCACAAAGAACCTATTAATCCGGCCCAAGTAATAAGTTTGTAATGCCAATGGGTAGCCAATTTTCATATTCCTTTTTCTTTTCTTTCATCAAGCTTTCACTTTTCTGCTTGGTACCGTCAGCCATGCGCTTTTATTTGTTTTTGACAAGGCATTAAGGTTTGGGATGTTAAGTGCTTGCTTTATAGCCCATGGCTTGCTATTTTTTCTTTTACTAGTCCTTATCACAAGGGAAAAGAAACTAAGACTTGTTTTTTTTTGGATCAGCATAAATCATATACTGATGAACTGATGATGACAGACAGTATCCACTAGGTGATTTTTGGGCGGTTGCTTTTCGCAATCTCGTATTATGGATAATTTTGGCCTGTATACGCACGCCTGTATCACGGTCAGCAGCTTCAATCATACAGTAATACCAAAGACTCTCATTTGTTGATATACAAACTTACACCTATATAGTCCAGAGCTTTTCATAAACTTGTTCTTTTTTACAGCAAGCTCGAAGCAGAGATCACCTTCTCATTGTCCTCCTCATTATCCTCGCTCTTTTCCACGGGATTGATATTCTGATCAAACGTCGTGGCCGGAGGCGCGCCTGCAAGTGTCCCCACCGCATCATTCGCAGAGCTCACGTAATCACCACTAAAATCGACACTTTTAGCAGTGCTAGCGGCTCTAAACTGTTCAATTGTGTTGAGGTAGCCATTCTTGAAAATGTACTGGTAGACAATCGCAACAAGCACAAGGATGACGGCACTGGCAATTGTGTAGAGCACGGTCTGGCCGCTCTCATTGAAGTTGCCGCTCTCCGGAATCTCAATCACCTTGATGAGGTTGGCCGCGGATCCAGTTGCCAGCAGGCTGCCAGACTCATTAAACGCTAACGCCGTGATCGCAAAGGGATGGAGGTTGCGGAACCGCTTGACAATACGAAGGCTTGCCAGGTCCACAATCACAAGCGAAAAGTCGGCCGTAGTGAGCGCGGCCAGCCGCTTTGACACGTCGAGGCCTGTAACTATCGCGCTCACGCCAGACAGTGTAGCCTTCTTAACCACCGTGAATTGGTGCTTTTCGCCAGTAAGCTCGAACTCGACCAAGAGCGGCGACTTTTTACGCGGCGGCGAGAGCACAGCCAATAGTCGGTTCTTGCCCGTAAACTTGATCTTGTTGAAACGGTAGCCGGGCTCGACCTCGATAACAAAGCTGAGCTCAACGCCGGTAGCAAGTTCGAGCAAAACGAGGCGCTCCGACGTCGCATAAACCAGATAGTCGTTGCCATCGTACACATCAAAATCGTTAATGTAGCCGTTCTTGACAATATGCGTATAGTTAATGTTCAGCTCAAGGTCGTCCTTCTCAACTGTGCTTAGCACAACAATAGTGCCGGGTTCAATCGAATTCGAAATCGCAAGGAGGTTCTGTGTTGCTTGAAACTTGGTGATTTTCTGAAACTCATCAATGCTGCCGGAAGCAAAGATACTTTTGGTTTGCACGAGGTCAAACGCAATATTTTCGCTAGTGGTTGCGTCCTCGCTGAGCTCGAAAATGCGCAGGTGGTCGTTATCCTTCTGTTTGACGTGCTCCATGTCCCGGTTAACTCCGGCGTAAACGAGGCCCTCGGCGCGGTCAATTGCAAAACTGGTGGGGTTGTCTTCGGACTTTGGCAGCTCGTACTCGGCCAGAACATCAATCGTGCTTGTGCCAGCAGCTGTGGGCTCGGAGCCGCTGGGGATGTCAAGCAGCGAAATCTTGTTTTTAATGCCATTATTTCCCTCGCCGCCGCCGCCGGCGACAATAAGGCGTGTATCGGAGAGAAAATGGGCAGCAAAGACGGGGTACTTGAGGTTGATCTCGTGGATGCTGTCGGAGGACGTCATTGTTTACAGATACAAAAAATAAGAGCAGGAACTTGAAGAGAGAGAAATAGGAACAAAACAGGTTTTCGTCATTCGTAAATGAACAAATGTCAAAATTTGGGTTTTCAATGTATGTGTTATTTTTTGAGGGAAAGTGCCAGACCAAAAAAAAAGATAAGTCAGCGCTGACACCTCCGTTTGTCATTATTACATAAGTGTAACTGTAAACCTTGATTTTCCCGCACTGAAATTTGGCCCCCCGGACGCAACCTGGCCCGACTGATTGGAGGGGGAGGGTGCTTCACCGCCCAGTGGCACGACTGTCTGCTCTAATAACGGCGCAAACTCCTGTCAGAAGATGCCAAGGTCACGGAAGTTCTCCGTTAAAGCAAACTTGAAGATCGTATTCCATTTTTTGCCAATGATGAATATAAAGCAAAGAGTGTAGAAAAGGGCCGAAAAACTTAGAATGAGTGTGACCGAGCTAGAATATAGCACAAAGACGACTATCCCGGCCATCTTTGGCACCCAGTCAGTACTCGGAATGTTGAGCTCAGTCGCAAGAATGAGGATAAACTTTTCCACCAGGGTTGTTCCCGTAGTGGCATTAGAAGTGGCGGTGCTCCCTACCGCGGCAGCAGCAGCACCGGCGGCTGCCGCTCCCGACCCTGCCACGTCAGGATTGAAAAAAAACCGGGTGATGGCGCGCGAAAGTAGAAAGGGCACAACGGTGAGAAACATGCCATGTAAGAGTCGTTTTATCAGTGGCAGCCGCTGGCCAGGCCCCGGAGGGTGGATGCGGAGACGCAGGCCGTCGCGGATCACAAACTCAAGCCCGCCTGGCCGCTGCGGCGCTGCCAGCGGCGGGTGTGGGTGCTGGGGATGCGGAAGATGCTGGGGATGCTGTCGTCGTCGGAATCGAAACATGTATAATGCAATGTGTGGTTACTGAGAGAATATCAAAAGTGGAAGAGGAGGTCCGTTATAGTTGCGCGAGATTTAGGAAGGATGCTCGTCTTGGAGCTGACCTGATTTGCAACTACTTCTCTTTGTCAGGCTTAGAGGTGAACACTTTTTTTTTTACTGTACCGAAAGAAACTTGGACTTTACGACTTGGGAGGATGCTTTTTTCTTATCAACCGATGCATGCAGGGAATTTCTATTGGCTAAAAATTACATACAAATAAACACATCAAGCCTATTGGCAATAAATGATCGACCATATTAAAATTTCAACCGGTGTGGCTTGCCTCGTTGTAGCCATTATTAAACAATGTATTTTTTCAAACTACGAAGACGCTCCACGGCCTCCACAAGCAAATGGTCGTCTTTGCACACAGCGAACCGCACGTAGTTCTCTGCAATGTGCTCGTTCTCTCTCGTGTAAAACTCAGTCGGTGGGATCGCAACCACACCAAATTCCTTGATAAGGAAGTACGCCAGCTTGAAATCGCGCGCACGGCCCTCAGTGACACTGGCGGGGAAATCATAATCCTCAGGCAGCTTGACCTTTGTCAGGTTAACCATCAGGAAGTATCCACCCTCGGGAATAGTGTATGGCAGGCCGAGCTCCTCAAACACTTTCACAAAAATATTGTACTTGTTTTGGAATGATGCAATCTGTTCTGTGTAGTAACCATTTGTGCGTGCTTGGTTGAACGCAGACGCAACCGCGCTTTGAAGAGGAGTGTTTACAGTAAAACAGATACGGGTATGGGCGGCAGCAACGTATTTGATCATGTCCTTGTCACCAATCAGCCAGCCGACTCTCCAGCCAGTTGCTGCAAAAGTCTTACCGGCGGAACCAACAGTCAGAGTTAAACGAGCAAGCTCGGGAGAAAGTGTTGCAATTCTGGTAAAGGAGGAGTAGTGCAGTCTATCGTAAACCTCGTCGGACAGAATAACAATATTGTGTTTGATGGCCAGATCGCCGATCTTTCTCAGTTCAGTCTCATTGAATACCTTACCAGTGGGGTTCTGTGGCGAGTTGATAACAATCATCTTAGTGCGTTCAGTGATGGTGGCAGCTAGCTCGTCAAAGTCAATTGTCCACTCAGATGCTGAGTGAGTTCTGACGCTGTCGTCCTTTGGCGGGTGCAAAGGCACGTAGCGGACAACACCACCAGAAAGCTGAATGTTGGAAATGTACTGGTCGAAAAATGGCTCGAAAACAATGACCTCGTCACCTTTATCGAGGAATCCAGTGAATGCACTAAACATTCCCTCGTTGGCACCGGCAGTCACAACAACCTCAGTCTCGGGATCAATCTCGCGACCAAAGAAGGGCGAGTAGTTATCAGCAATAGCCTTTCTGAGAGCGGGGAGACCACGAGTAGGAGCGTACTGATTCAGGCCAGCAACATCAAGCGCTTCCTTTGCAGCCTCGATAGCAAACTGTGGGGGCGAGTATGAGAAGAAGCCCTGGCCGAGGTTAACGACCTTTCTGCCCGATTCCTGCTCGACAGAAGCAGCAGTCTCGTTGATCATACTCCAGACATCCTTGGATTGGCCGGAGACTTTGGAAGAAGGCTTGGGGAGTGACTGAGTCATACTAACAGTGCGTCAATTTATGGGTATAATTAAAGTGGTGATAAGAGTAATAATTTCATTGCTAGTTGAAGCGAAACTGAGGACGTTTTATACGTTTAGTTTGCAGCCCCGGAAAAAGTACTTTCGAGCCGGCAAATGGCGTAATTTTTACCCAAAGTCATGTGACTCATTCTTATTTTTATCAGCGCGTTAGTTTAAGGAACGGTTTCTGTTCTGGGCATTAGGGTACTTACTGTATTCGTCTTATCAAAGGAGAATTCCAACTATTATTGTTATTATTATCTATGTAGATACCCTGGTAATGACAACCCTCTACAAATGCCATGGCAAAAGCAAACCGTTACACGCTTCTTAGTATAGCTGAGGATACAGTGCTTTGGGATCTTCAAGTAGGAATCACAGAAAGAAATTCCAACTGTGAATGCAGTTAGTCTGAAACCGTTGACTGCCTCCTAAACGGCTGCACTCCCTGCGAGTCTGAATTTGGTTACCCAAGAGAAACTTCCCCAGAACTTGATTTCAGCACTCTCCTGGATAGCAAAAAGGATATTGAAGCGGCAGCCATGTTTCTCGATTCACAGCCGCATCTACTCAGTTGATGGTTAGCTTGACAGCATAGCTTGTGGATCCTTAACTTATCCTCTCACCGACACACCAGACTACAGTGGTAATATCAAAGGACTTTCCTTGACACACGGAATGAGTTCATAGAGAATTCGGTGCCATAGAACCCCTAAATGCCTTCTGGAACAGCATTCTGATCAGCCTTGCAAGGACAATTGTTCCAGAATTAAACGTCTTCATTTCAAAATTATTTTATTAATTTTTCTTTTTGTTACTTTTAGATATGACGACAGTTTGATTATTGTTATTATTATTATGGGTAACTTCATTTATACAATGATGACGTGATTTATTAGTCAGATTTCTTTTTCATTGGTCAATCCAAGCCGAGTATTTTTCAAACCCAAAAAAAATAAAAAAGAATTTCAGATACATTATACTACACCTCAAGTCAAACTATGGACCACGCGCCCATTTTGCCCCAATGAGACTTTCTATTATCCTTCGAAATGAATCCTCTTTAGCATTGTCCAAGGAGACCCCGGGCTCTGTGGTGCGGACAGCAGCTCGGCTGCGGCGGCGGTGCCTCTGGCAGGATCCGCGCTATCTGCTCTACATCCACCGGCACATGGGCCAGCTCGAGCGCTCGCTAAAGCGGATCGGCCCGCAGAACCAGCATCTAGATGAGTTCAATGATATCCTAGAGGCGGTGAGTCTCACTTCTAATGAAGGCAAGGTGAAAAACGATTTGCTAGAATCCGGACACGAGATCTGGGATAGAATGATGCACAGATCGCGGTCTAGCGTTGAAAAGACGAAACAATACAATACACGAGACATGGGTCGACTACAGGCAAAAGTGCCAACACTACAGAAATACGTTGATCAGACAGAGTCATTGACCAAGAGTTTAGTTTTGTTTGTTCAAGAAGATCTCTCGGAAGAGCCTAATTGGAACAATTTTGACCGGTTCTGGTCCTCTGTGGCGTGGACGCCGCTGGCGCTGATTCTTGCGCCGGAGCTTCTTGATCGCGTGTTCCAGCAACAGGGCCCCGAGGCTGCATACAACCTGCTCATCCGGCTTGGCCACGACAAGTTTTTTGCTGGCAACGATGCTTCGGTTACCGACAAAAAATCCGTTTACTTCATTTCCCACCGCTACGAGATGGCGGTGACAGGTGCTGTCAACGCCTTCATCTACAACATCACGCACAGCAGTCACCTCGACTCTAATAACAAGACCTGCATACACTATAATCTTATTTACGACGTTTTTGACAAGCTTAACCGCAATATTTCGCTGATCACACTGCTACCAAAAGCCATTTCGCGCATTACTGAGACGCTGCCCCGCAAGGCCTACGCCGATTTTTACGCCATTTTCCTGGTACGCAAAGTCAATCTCCGCAATAGTCAGTTTCGTGCATTTCTTGACCGCATGCTGCTGACAGGAACTGATGCAGAGAAGGCGCTGGTTATGAACGCGGATCGCCTGTTGGAGATTAATAATGGGAGTAATGGCAAGCACCCCAAGCCTCTGTTGGCACTCAAAACATACAAAACCATTCTGGCCCATCTTGGCCGCTTCCCTACATCATACAATCGCAAACTTGCCACATTTATTATTGATAATTTGCTTGTGCAGTTTTACAATGAAAACAAAGTTGCTGTGCTGGAGATGACGTTACGATATTCAGCCGATACGGGCGCGATGGAGGACGCCGCGCGCATTTACCAATTCATCTTACAGGCACAGATCCAGCCAACTATGGATGTGTACACGAGTATGTTTCGTGGGTTCCGCATTTTTGCCCACATGTGGGGGCCCCAGCGTGGCTTTGACATTCTCAAACTTATTCATGATCAGAATATCTCGTTCCCGCCTTATTTCTGTACTGAAATTTTACGGTTTGTGGAGCAGCAGTATCACGGTCTTATTGTTTACAACTTTTATCTTGCATACTTTGAGGATACGCACCTTGAAGAGCTGGGACTTGCTTCTTATTTCCGGGGGCTCTATAGCGAGGATATCGAGGTACCCGCGTATGAGCCGTCGATCGCGCCAGCCCACCAGGCGGAGGCTGCGCGGCATCCAATTAACCCCATTGCCCTGTCCATTCTCTACGCCGGTGCGCTCAACTCCATGACCAACGCGCACCACGTCGCGGAGCTGTACAACCGCTTCAAGGCATTTTTACTTTCCCATGTGCCCACAGACCAGCCGCATCACCAGCGCGCGCAGTACTACTTTGTCTTTGATGGGTTTGTGCAGACACTTTGTTTCAAGTTCGGTACCCCCGAGGCCGTGAGCATGGCACACGGCATTGTCGAGGAGCTTCCGCAGCTTGTCCCTCGCACCGACGCTGCTGTCAGTGCTGATGCGGCGGCGGCGGATAGCACGAACGACGTGGCCCCCGGGGCCGCGCGTACACCCTACCGCTACACCGGCCGGCCCCTACGCGCGTTCGAGCATCTGCTCGCCTATCACGTACGGCAGGGCCAGCTCGACCGCGCGGTCGATACGCTCAACGCTGCCATTGCCTACACCCCTCGCGCCGGGCACCTGGCGCTCGTGCGGCCCATCATCAAGGCGCTGGTGCGCGCGGGCGACCTTGAGCTTGCGACGCGCTGGTTTGACTACAGCAAGTCGGCGCTTGGTGTTGTGTTCCAGCCTGAGCAGCAGGACGAGCCCCCCAGTGGTGACCTCGATGCCGATGCCGCCAGCAGCGGCAGCAACGACTTTGTGAGGGCTATTGAGGCCTACCGCGCAGAACAGCAACAGCAATCCACTGTCACTACCGAGACAAGCTAATGCCCACCCATTAAATATATGCTCATGATAAAATACTGCAATATGAAACTTTTTTTTTCCATCCCTCGATAATGCCTTTCATCCAACACCATGAAATACAAATAGTCATGTATTATGTATATATACATTAAATTTTTAAAAAAAATATATTTATTTTTTTTCTTCGTTAATTAGGACATTATGCGATGTGTCATAAATAGGTTGTAGATGCAAAAAAGTGTACTGAAAGAAACAAAAATAAAGAAGAGGCAAACCGACAGGGGCTAAAAGACTTTTTTTTCCTCTTATTTATTCAGTCAATACTCCACCGGCAATGCACATATTGCCCTTGGTATATTTGACCCTATACACTGGTGTTTTGCGGGTGTTGTAAACAACGAGATGATCGGGCGTGGCCATGATTTCCTTTTTGCGTTTGCCGTCAAGATCAAATAGCCCATCAAGCTTGCCGCCGCTGGGGCCACTAATTGAGCCCGCCTTGCCGTTGACGGAGCTTGCGTTGTTGGCATTTGGCCCGGCGTTTGTCGCGTCCGCGCCCGTCACAGAACCAAACGGCTCCGGCTCGGGGCCTTGGTCATACGTGCTTTTGCGCACGTCCCATACCCGCACGGTGCAGTCAGACCCCGCAGAGATAAGCGTGTCGCCGTCGGGTGAGAAAGTGAGTGAATAAATTGAACACTTGCCATGACCACGCATTGATTTGATACGCCGGCTGGAGCCAAGATCCCACAGGTATATTGTACTGTCCTCGCTAGCGGTTGCTAACCACCGGCCGTCAGGTGAAATTGCAGTGCAGCTGATGGGCTTTGTGTGACCGGGGAAGATCCGTACGACGGCGCCGCTATTAATGTCCCACATCCGTGCTGTTCTGTCATGAGAGCCCGTGACAATGTATTTGCCGTTGGGGTGGAAAATTACATTGTCAACATCGCTTAGATGGCCAGCAAAAATGCGCAAGGGGTAGATGCGGTCCGTGCTCCACAGTCTTGCGGTCTGATCATTTGAAGCAGTTGCAAAGTAGTGACCAAAGGGGCTAAACTGCACATCCCAAACAGGATCGCCGTGACTTTTGTAGCATACCAGATTTTGAAAGGTTTCCAGAGACCAAAGTCTCACGGACTTGTCTTCGGAAGCTGACAACAGAAATCTATCATCCGGGCTAAAAGAAAGCCCGTACACAGCCCCAGCATGGCCCACGAGCCGTTGGTAATCTTTTGGCCCATTGTTATAATCGCCTTCTATCACGCTCTCCAGCTTTCTTCCATTAAGATCCCAAATCTTGATAAAACTGTCGGAGAAACCAGCCGCAACGGTTGTCGAGTTGTTGGAAAACTCAAGCGTGTTGAGGGATTCCCGCGGATCGTGAAATGTGTACATTGAAACGCTAGGAAGAGTTGTCTGAAGCACACCTGGTTTAAGTCTGTTTCGGTTTTCAATCATTGCCTTGACCTGCGGCATAATATCCAATTTGGGCTTCTTTGGTTTCTTTGACCTCTGGTTGGGCTTGGGGGTGCTGTCACTAAGGCCCAAGTTGGTATCCGAGGCTGAAAAGTCCGAATCCTTAGGCATTAGCCCCGTGAACTCATCTAGTAGTGAATTGGAGTTTGGCGAGAAGAGATTGAAGGCCTTGTCCTGGGTACTCTCCTCGTCCAGGACCATGCTAGAGTCTTCAATTTTAATGTCAACATCTTCATCTTCATCAACTGCGTATTTGTTAGGCTCGGGCCCCGTGATTATTATATTTATCCGGGCGTTCATCTGTCTAATTATCATAGACCCCTTGCCGCCCTTGAGATCCGTGAGGAAAAAGAGCATGAGATCAAAACTGGCGCGGGACATTTCGACATCGAACTTTTCCTTAAAAATAGCATCGTTCTCATCGCCCACGTTACTAAGCTTGGCCAGTTGTTCCTCAGAATGATAGCTGCTGAAATCGTGAAGAAACTCCTTGGCCTGTTGCAAATGTCGCTTTTGAATCAGATCCAAATAGAGTAAGGCAAAAATTGGGAATAGAACGCGTTCAAGCTCCCACTGGTAAAAGTCGATCGAGTCGCGCACCCATTCGTGTAATGCATTGTAAGCAAGCCAATTTAACTCATTCTTCTCCATTAGTGGCTGAGTTTTTCCGAGAGGCCCCGCTATGGGGCCGCCGATGGGGATAGAGGCACCCAAGGGGGTACGAATAGACTTGGGAACATTTGACGCGTTCGGCACCTCATACTGAACCGAAAGCGGGTTGTTCAAAGTGATTGGAGGCGTATAGAACTTTGCGTTTTCTAATCTAGACTCAGTCTCACTACGACTATATCCACGCTTTTTCATATAGTCGAGGACAAACTTGGTAGTGTCAGGGAAGGAAGGCTGAAGATGCTGCTGTGGATGCGTCTGTTGCGAGCCAGATCCGTTCTGTTGTGGATGCATTTGTTGTTGCTGCTGCTGCGCATTGTTAAGTCTAATCTGCATGGCGGCAGCAGAGCCCTGTGGGGGAATATTTTGTTGACTATACATTGGGTGGGTGTTGATGATAAAAAAGAGGAAGAGATGATGTCGATGGTGGTGATGTGATTTGGGTGGAAAATATCTAAACTAGAATGTACTCAAGAACAACAACAATAAAAAAAAAAAAGGAAGAAAAGAAGCAGCGAGGAGCAGAATCAAGGCAGAATGTATCTGTGGCAGATAACTGCTTTTGGTTGAGACTGGCAGAAGGCGTTGAAAAAGACGTTGGCGATGGATCAGAGAAAACAACAACGACAACGAACGTGGTGGTAGTTGATAGAAGTGAAAGATATCGTATGGAGACAAAAAAACAAAATTAAAAAAAGAGATTAAGGGGAATCGAACCTGGGACATGGTCAACCAAAACTCGCTACATGTAGGCAAAATCAAAAGAAACTGTTTATCAACAGATCTAAAAGAGATGAATAAATTGTTTATAAATTAAATCTGTAAAAGATTGAGGGTATTTTGTGTAATCGATAATGAGAATGATTACTTGTTAATGTGTTTAGAGAATAGCATTGTCGATTTCTGGAGAGCTAGAGATGAACATCTTTCAAACAGCCAAACTGCTGTTAAAAAAAAATTTTAATATGAATAAAGCCCATTATGGGTTATCACGCTCTGGCATTTATTACTTGAAAAACACGGCTTCATTAAAAGGTCATTAACTGCTTGACAGTTTACGATGAGAATTCTCACCAATGTAGGCAGAAGTAGGGTGAAATAGACAGGTAAAGGCATTTTAAACAGAAACCATCACAACATTGATATTTTGCAGAGGACAAAAAAATCTTATACATATATATGCACATCATGGCCGTGGCATATTGTATAAATAATATTTGTATAAAAAGCTGATTGACAACAAATATGATATTATTCCTTGATTGCAGAATACGAAGGTGCTTGAACTTGGTAATTTTCTATAACAAAGTCTTTAAGATAGTAAGCAGATCCCCCATCATAAAGTTTTACAGCCACCCTTGGTAATGGCAGATCACACTCAAGTCCCCTTAAAGGGTAAGGAAAACTAGAAGGCAATACGGGTCAGTACGAGTTGTTTCCAAGTCCCATGGCTGTTCAAAGCCACGTCTTATTTTATACCCATGCATTTGGTCCACTTTTAAACTGCTTGATTCGAATCGTCATTTTTATATTATTGGGTCCACTTGATCAGTCACCAATGGACTTGTGACGGTTGCATCTGCCCGACAATGACCGCTCCAGTTGATGTATCGATTGGCTGGCAGCAGCTGGCGGGTTCTCAGCTGCAACGGGGGGCAAGAAACCAGCCAGTTTCTTGTCAATTGCGACGAAGGCACCTACCATCGTGGCTTAGGACTTGATGATCAAGTATGATGGTCTTTTAACAATGTACAGTTTTGACTTATTTTTTGTTGACATAAAATTTGTCAATTAACACATGTCAAAACTAGCTCAGCAGATCACCAACAAAATATTTGCTTCCCATTTTACTTTCTTCATCCTCCCTCAAACATCATCAAATCCTATATTTACCCAAAGACCTCCCTACGATTATACTCATTTTTTTGCTGTGTCTGATTGTTCAATTGACTCCTTAACTATGACAGACTCTAAAGGTATGTTCGTTGACTTATGCCCTACTTCACATGATTACTAACACTCCTGACCCTTCCCCTAGTTGGATCTAGCCCCAACTCGCCCACCCATCTCCCACGCACGAACTCCGTCAGTTCAATCAACTCGCTTGATTCTGACGGTAGTAGCACAAACTACTCAATTCCCCTTGAGCGCCTCACCATGTTAGACCTCCTAGACTCTTTTTCCACTGGCACCCACATCACCAAAAAGCTTGTTCGCCGCAAGGGCGATGAGCTCAAATCATTGGCACTGCGCAAGCGTTCCAAATACGAATCCGACATCGAACAGCTGAGAGCTTCTGTGCTTCGTAAAGTGCAGCGTTTAGAAGACCGTCTTTCATCCTCTGAGATCATCTCTACTGGCGAGAAACTTACATTTTCATTCGGCTTGCTTAACGTTTTCTACGCTGGCTTCCTCATGGGCGCTTATCCCGAGTATTTCCACCTTTTTTACACGATCGAGCTTATGGCGCTCTTGCCGATCCGCTTTTACACATATAAGCGCAAGCAGTACCACTATTTCTTGGCTGATCTGTGCTATTTTGTCAATCTGCTCAACCTTCTTTACATTTGGCTCTTGCCTGAGTCAGCGCATTTGTTTATTAGTTGTTACGCCCTTTCCTTTGGTACCTTGTCATGGGCAGTCATCACTTGGCGCAATTCGCTTGTGCTTCACTCAATTGACAAGACCACTTCGAGTTTCATCCATATCCTGCCGCCGGCCGTGTTCCACGTCATCACCCACCAGCTAGATCCCGAGTTCAAGGCAGCACGCTTTGCAGGCGCGCAGAAGTTTGGTCAGTGGCAAACCATCACTGGTATTCTTTCTGCATCGCTGGCCTACCTGGTATGGCAGTCACTCTACCATTACTTTATCACGCTCAAGCGCCAGGAAAAGATCAAGGCCGGTCGTGCCACCAGCTTTGAATATCTGCGCAAGTCCTACGCGAAAACACCACTAGGCAAGTTTGTCAACGGACTGCCCGAGCCTCTCCCCGTGGTTGCGTTTACTATCATCCAGTACAGCTACCAGCTATGCACAATGCTGTTGTGCCCAATTTGGTACTCACACAGTGTATTATCAGCGCTTTTTGTAACATTTATTTTCTTTTGGGCGTCGCTCAATGGCGCCACCTACTACATTGACATCTTTGGCAAGCGATTCCAAAAGCAATTACTCGAGCTTCAGGCTGAAGTCGCCGATTGGAAGGATAAAGACGAAGCAAACCACGCAAAGCCTGAAAACGACAGTGACAGAAAGCCTGAGAATGACAGTGACGAAAAGCCTGAGAATGACAGTGACGAAAAGTCTGAACATGACAGTGACGAAAAGTCTGAACATGACAATAACCCAAAGCCTGAACATGACAGTGAAACAAAGCTTGATAAGGATATCAAGGAAAAGACAAAATAAAGCGAGGTCCCTGACCACTCCGCAAAGGAATCAACGCTTGCAAATGATAAAAACTGACAGCCCAATGAGCCAGAAATGGCATTGCTGCAGAGTGATTCTTATAGAGGGAAAAGATAATTGCCCTCCTAAACTTTACAACAATTATTAAACCCATATTTATTACTGTTTTTTTACAATTTTTTTTTTCTAATTAATTAATGAAAACAATCCAATTGACCCCAGTAAAAACGATTTTTCTTTGTTTGTTATTGTTATCATTATTATTATCAATGATTCTAATTATATACGACTTGTACTAATGATGCATATATAGTTATGGAAAAAAAGATGGGGGAAAGAAAGAATTGGGGAGGGAAAACTTATTTCTCCTTCTTCTCTGCATCCTCCTTTTGCTTCATCAGCTTTTGAATCATGCTGACGCGCTCGGGTGTAAGCGGGTGGCTGTGATGGTAAGCACTGTACAGAGGATCGGCACCTTCAATGCTCAGATTCTCCTTGACCAAGACCTGAAGCGCAGAGCAAAGATCCTTACCATAGTCCAAATCAACCGCATAGGCATCAGCCTCGTACTCATGCTTGCGAGAAATCACATTAGATAAAAAGCCCATGACACACTCAACAGGCTTGAGCACGTCCATAAACAGCATAAATCCAATAATGATGGGTTGGTTTGCCACGGGAGCAAAGCCAAAGGAAGTGTAAAATGAGTTGTTGCGGAAAAATGCACTGAAAAGCAAGAAAATAAGCGAAAGGTTAGCCTGCGAAAAGATGAGAGTCTTGAGCAAATGGGATTTCGCCCAGTGACCAATCTCATGGCCAATCACCGCAACGATCTCGTCCTCAGAAGACTTTTCAATCAGAGTGTCAAACAAAACAATACGCTTGCTCCAGGGCAAACCGGTAAAGTAGGCGTTAGAGTGCGAAGAACGCTTGGATCCGTCAATCAAAAAGAGCTTGGTAAGAGGGAACTTGACTTGCGCCGCCAGGGCATTGATGCGGGTCTTGAGCGAACCATCTTCAAGTGGCGTGAACTTATTAAACAAGGGCATAATCAACGAGGGGGCAATCGAAATCATAAAGATTTGGAACGTGAAAAAGGCAGCCCATACGTAAACAAAAAACGAATCACCAAAGTACTCAACAATCTTGATAAACGCCGCCATCACGGGGGCACCAATCACAACACTCAAAACCTGCTCCTTGATAATATCGGTAAAAAAAACCTTCTTGGTTGTCTTGTTAAAGCCGAATTTTTCTTCGAGGACAAAGGTAGAATAGTAGCGAAGGGGCAGGGTCACCAGCGATGAGATGACCTGAACACCAAGAAACAAAAAGATGGACTGCGAAGTCGAGCCCACAAGCCAGAGTGGCGCGCTCGAAACCTTTGAAAGAAGATTACCGACAGAAGAGTACAATTTGGGCAACAGGTTAAATTTGATGGTACTAAAGTTAATGACAAAATCAATGGCACTTGAAAAAAGTCTAAAGCGAGACTTGGCTAGATGGTATTCTCTAGCCTTTTGGACAGTCTTGACAGTCTCTTCGTCTGCGTCGGGCTTGGGCTTATAGCCAAGAAGAAAATTGTACTGTCTGTACTCGAGGTAAGAGTCGAAAAGGTAGTGGCCCACGGTGGAGCCGAGCACAAGGCCCTTCCAGTTAAAGCCGGGGCGATCTGCCACCACAGCGAGTTTCTAGCCAAAGGTTGTGTTAGTCTTTGACATTTGATTGTAATTGCAATTTAAAAAATTAAAAGTGAGAATTGAAAACATTGCGAGTCTCTATTAAAAGCAATAACAAGTGGGATCAGTAAGGTCTCGTTTACGTACACTAAAGAAATCCATATTATTTCTGCAGGGTTCAATGGGATGGGGTGAAGCTGAAAGAAAAGGGAGCGAGTGGGTTATTTATAACGGGGGCGGCAAGGCTACGTGTAGTTGGCAGAACCCCTACCCTGAATATTATGAACAGTACAAATCACAATTGCAAATCATAGCAGATCATAGCTTTACAACGATAACATACTGTGGCATCATGATAGTAAGGAGCCAGGCACCGTTTTACAGCGATATCATGTTATGGAATCATGACAGTAGGGGGCCTGTATTACCTTACAGCGATAACAGTCTGAGGCATCATGAGCGCAGTAAACCAACCACTGCTCTATAACAATAATGCGCCGTGTCCTATTAATATTATTACAATTACATGTTTATTGAATAAAAGTAGATTATACACAAAAACGGCACGTCTAGCTATTACTGAAAATGTATTTAAAAAATAATATCATAAAAGATAAGTGAAATAAATCCCTCAAGCTTAAATGGCACCGAGATGCCGTTAATTCAATCAATATATCTGTTAAGAGATTGTGCTCCTTTGACAGGTTGAGGTGCTTGATTGATAGATAGATATATAGATTATCAGCTCAATATCCTTATCTCAAATAGTCACAAATAAATTTATAAAACAAAATGACACAAATTTCAAGTCATTTGTCTCTATGAGACTGGCAAGATAGCGATGCCAGCGTGTACAATAAGTTCAAACCTTCGATTGCATTAAATTCTTCATGAATAACATCATGCGTCGAGGTAAGCCTGGAAGTCCTGTATAAACAAGCCTCTTGTAAAGCTCCTGGTCCAGATGGTATAGATAAAATTGTAATCAAAAAATTGTGAAATACAGGTCAAAAGTGTTGCTATAGCGCATTTCAATGGATTAATTCGCATTTGGGGGTATGATCTCAAGGTGTTCCGAAAAAACTTGACTATGTCATTGAAAAAGCTAAGTAAGCTTAAAAGTATTGCAAGATCCTATAAACTGGTTACTATACTTAATTCTTTGGGTAAGATACTCAAGAAGTTTGTTTATAAGAACATCGTTAGCGACCGGCGCTATACCCAAACAACAGCTGGGTAAACTCAATGGGCTTTCTACAATCAGCACAATTATAAAGCTGACTAACTACGCTGAGAAATTTTAGCAATGAGGCCTAGAAATTTCTGTTTTTGCCCTATTAATTGTAAGAAAATAGATTTGAGACAAGTTGGGCACTCCTCAATATTTGTCGTTCTTTCCACTCTTATTTTGATCTACACGAGTTCGCTGTATAAACGAGTTAGAGTAGCTGCGTGCATCTTAATGAGTTTATTGACGGCATTGGTACCTACAGTAGCTGGGGGAGATGTTTACAAACTCACTGAAAAGAGTAAAAACGTGTTGCAATTGTTGTGGGCTCAAGAATGCCACACTGAGTTTGACTACGGAGACAAGTTGGGGTTCATGCATGTCAGCAAAACCCAGGCATGGAAGCCCAGACAAGAAGTAAACAAAAGCACCCCAGAAAGCTTATTTTTGCCAGTTTCTGGGCTTGGCAAACGGCTTAGAAGCGACTGAAGCTGGTGGGTGTGACAATTAACTGTGGGCTTGAGTCTCTTGAACACGCAAGAAAGCGTTTTCTAAAGCCGATAGAACGGTTGGTTTTATAGGGAGGGCATATACAGGGATATCTCTAGCTGAACAATGCGGGGGCTTTATATCTCTTGCGCGCAGCCAGTTTTTGGGTATCCTAGTCCTGTCTGTTATTATAGACGCACGAGTAAAGAGAGCGGAAATACAAGAACCTAAATACTGCTTTGTTTAAAGTAATGAGAGGGGTTAAGTCATTATCAATTAAAGCAAGACAGTGTCAATATATCAAATCAAGAAGTTAGAATAAAGGAAACTTTCCGCAGATTTGCTACTTGGGAAAACATATAACAATACTGGTCAACACTGACCGTTCCACTGAAACTGTTCTCAAGCAAGCTGTTCACATAAGCTAGCCAGATGGAAGCTATAAAAAACATTTATAAGACCAAGCGCCCATATTGAAAGCAGCTTTGGCATAATCATATTAATAAAACTTATGCTGCAGCATGGAAATTGAAAACCGCTGTGCGGGCCATCTCAAATAAGAACAGCAGAAACATGATGGAAAGCCAGTAGAACTCATGCAATACTATTATGTTACTTAGAAGAGGTTGCATGGTAAGAGATATCCTGATCCACTGAAAGCCGGTACGATAGTTGTGCTTTGCAATACTCTGAGTAAGCTGTTTCAGCTTTGCACAGGTCATGGCGCCCTTGGAAGCCATTTCAAAAAGAGGTTTAACGCCGAGAAAAGTTACTACTGTGAATATGGCCAATTGGCAACAGTTAAACACATTTCTGTGCTCTCCATCCTACGGGCGGCAGCTGTTTGAAAACACTTTCCCTAGAGCTGGATCTTCATGCCCGTCTTGATATCAAAAAGGATCTCAGCTCGATGATCAAGACCATAGACTCATTACGACACCTTCATTGTCGATGCTTCAGTTGGTTAGACCAACTTGTTGAGATCTTGCTCTCAATCTCAAGTATTGGGCTGGTAAGCGGATCCCAGGTTTCTCTCACCTACAATCGCCATGACAACAAGGAGCCTACAACGCTGAAAATGTGATTTCATCGTGATTGATATTTTTATGATTACATTTTTTTACGTACGCTGTACAAGAAAACTACATTCCCTGATTAAGCGCTGACGAGTTGCTCGGAAAGAACAATACCGTAGAGGATAAGCGAAATAAACCCCGCAAGGTTGAGCAGGACCGAAATGCCATGAATCTTGCCAAAGCGCTTATTAAGAGCCCGCATTTCGTCCGAGGGGTTAGGGTCCTTGCACGACTTGCCGTCAATGCCCTCTTGCTTCCGGCGGGCCTCCATGACCCGGCGCGTCAACGGCGACAGCACCAGCATGTTGAGCAGGCCCGTGGCGGCGGAAAGCACCAGCGTCAAGCACGCTAGGTTGGCGCTCTCGGCGAAATCAACTGGCCGCGTGAGCAAAAGAAAAAGTGATAAAATGGACTGGCCGCTAAAGTAGACCGGGAACACATGGGCTTGGAGCGCGCTAAAGTGGTTGTAGGGCAGTGTCTTGAATGCAACAATACCAGCAAAGAAGGATTGGTACGTGGTGGCACCAAAGAGTAGCGAGTACGCCAGAAGGTGGTAGGGTGCAAGAGTCGAGAGCGTGCTAAGAAGAGCCATGATGATTGATAAGATTTGATTTGGGCAATTGAAGAGCAGGAAAAATAGAAAAAAATTTTTTGGTGTGTGTGAGCACACTGCTTTATATATGTACATTTTTTGAGTTAGACGCAGCCCAGCAAGAAATTTATGAAAAATGGCGTGAAAAAAGTTTTGTTGATCAAAATTAGCAGCTCAAAATGGACGTTTGTAACGACATTTGAACCAAAACAAGCTGATTGGAGAGTAAATTATAAGATGATCGTGATATTCCTATTTAGTAAAATATTTTTTTATTTCACCTATATACGACATTTATTCATTCATTTCATTTCAAGCATGATACATGCTCCGCTTATTTAGGCCTTGGACTTCAGGGACTTAGGGGAGTCACCACCACCGACACTAATTCTTTTGGGGGCGGCCTTTTTCTCTTCGGGAACAACCTTGGGAATGTTCAGGGTCAAGACACCGTTGACAAGCGATGCAACAATGTTGTCGTCGTCAATCTTGACCTTGGAAGGGAACTGGATAGTTCTCTCAAAGCTTCCAGAGTATCTCTCAGTGATTCTCTTCTTGGTAGATCCATCCTCAGCGGGTTCAGACTTTGTGGTGGAAGTCTCACCCTTAATGTGAAGAGTATTCTCAGCAGTGTCAAAGTCGACAATCAAGTCAGAGGGAGCAACGCCGGGGACAGAAAGCTGGAGCTTGTAGTTCTTCTTTTCCTCCTCAAGATCCAAAGGAGGAACGCTTGAAAGGGCGTTGCTGTTGCCCTGGCTGTTAGGACCGGCGCCCAAAAGAGGGAAGGAGTTGAGCTGGGAGTTGAACTGGCGGTCAAAGTCCTCAAAGGGGTCGACGTTGCGAGAGGGGACAAGAGCAAATGGGTTGGGGAATAGGAGAGACATTGTTATTGAAAGTAGTTTAAAGTTGACTTAGAACTGGTTGGTTTGCTTATAAGGTTGTGAAATGCTTATTGATAATGTAGAAAAGAAAGTCAGACAAGAGACGGAATCAGCTCGTATTTATAGGCATGTCGGATTAGCATAGCAATATTCTTCTAGGCTAGTGCGGAGAGAGTTAAGGTGAAATTAGAACCAAGTCATGATGAACCCAACTGGAGAGAAATTTCTGGAAACACGAGCAGCACACAATTAAACACTCAAAATTGCGATATTGTGCCATCAACTGATTCTCACCAAAAAAGGTTGTGCCAAACTCCCCGTTATGGTGAAGCAATACTTCCAAGAAGAAGAAGAAAAATAAAAAGCAACTGCTATTCAGTAGCACTCTAGTCAACTCTGTGACTCTCACCAGTTATCGAGGTAGACGCCTAGGAAGGCTGGTTGTTGTCACGATAATAAGGTAATTTCTGGGGATTCTCTTGATTCTAATTGATTGCTCATTGTACAATTTTAGACAAACAGACCTGCAACATAATACTAGTCTACCATGGTAAAGTCATGTAACACTACCATCACCCATCATAAGGTGTTTAACTCAATGACAATAAACGTCAATTGTTATTTGCTGCGGCAATTGCTAGAATTCTCGACAAGGTTCTCTCAAATAACAACATTCTAAAGGATACCTCCCAATTGTCACGTGAACACAGCACCCTGGTACAAGATATACGTGGTATGACACTTGTAAATTATTGTAAAGAACAGACTAAGAACAAAGTATTGGGGGCCTAAAGAGGTCACCACCAGCAACGTGCTCGAGAAGGAGGCTTTAGTTCTCCTATTGAGGATTGGATTGGAGCACAAGGTCTCTGAGTTAAACTAACGAGAATTTTGTTTAGAGTTGACCATGGATATCCTGTTTTTGAGAGATTAAAAATGAAAGAAAATGAAAGAAAATGAAAGAAAATGAAAAAAAAAAAAAAAAAAAAAAAAATAAACTTCAACAAAAAAAAAAAAAAAAACAAAAAAAAAAAATAAAAAAAGAAGAAAAGGAAAGGGGAAAGAGA
>Ga0160505_100350_pt1 | contig 28945 bp, 16 predicted proteins | sample DIDeMG_FD_108225 | JGI IMG/M metagenome (GOLD analysis project Ga0160505, IMG submission 108225) | Enriched chicken feces microbial communities from UW Madison campus, WI, USA - DID2874_E49_Stillage MG | ecosystem: Host-associated > Birds > Digestive system > Large intestine > Fecal ... | reverse complement strand
AGGGAAATATCAATAAAAAAGAATGGACGAGTCCGGAGTCGAACCGGAGACCTTTCGCATGCTAAGCGAACGCGCTACCAACTACGCCACACGCCCTTGAAGAAATGGTCCCTAGCAGGATCGAACTGCTGATCTTGGCGTTATTAGCACCACGCCTTAACCAACTGGGCCAAGGGACCATTTGTGAAGGAAGAAATTTTCAGGATTCTCTAGAGGATTAGTTTTTTATTATGCAGTATCGGTGTGACAAAATTTGCGACCATGCGTTGGCAATAGAAAAGTATCTCAATTGGGAAAAGGATGGCAACATTACGCCATGCAGGCGCCACTGAGCAGATCGGACCTCCGTAGGTTTTCCTGCAGGCCAAACTCCGATCCTTTGCAACCTAACTCCTATTTGACGACCTTATTGGGCATACAATGTTCTTCACCTATCCCCGCATTTGGCGATCAGGTCAGGACAATTTGTTCTCTTTAGTTTCCACCTCACTAGCCCCCATTTGTATAGTCAAGCGTATTGGTGGCACGATCGCGAAGATCTGACTTATGGTTCATCGCCAAGTGCGGTCTAGACCTGGCGGATAAATATGTAGTTTCTGCCGAAACACGCATGCCGGAGGGTATCGCACGGCCCTGACTATCTACTGACTCAAGATCGCCATAGCAGCACGCATCTAGCTTGTACGCAATCAGTTGCAATGGAAGTTTCGCAGAGAAAGAGAATGAGTGTACGATATTAGCGTCAGGAAGTAGCTCTTGAGAATATTGACGTAGTCGCTTTGCGGTGGGAAAATTGTCGGACAAAGCGCCGGTTAGGTCCGAACAGTAACGTTGTGGGCACCAGGAAGGTCTCGCTAGCGCAACTGGCGGTTTTTGCACACCACAACGAGCTCAATGGGGACTGGTTGGAAGTAATGAAGGTGAGGCAACAGGAGGCTTTCAAGCGTTAAATAGCGTCGGAGAAATGCACGAACTCCAAGCTTCATGCATGAGGGCCACATGACTGCGTTGGAGCTTCAGGAGCTTCCTGCAAATAAATGGGAGCTACCGCATGAACGGATTGATAGTTAATACGTCGTCACTGCACATAAGTGCAAAATGCGGGTCAAATGCCGGATCCACAGCCAGGTGATGCGGATCCGGTGGATAATCAGATTCTCTGGCCCAGGTTAAATTTTGGCTCACATTTGCCGCACAATAGGAGGTTTTGGGACCGCCATCTGCGCAGTCTGAAGGCATTCTTGACGCACTATCGATGCACTATCGACGCATTATCGACGCACTATCGACGCACCTCCGGGCCCACTTGCATAATTGTACCACCAGCGCACCACTGGCGGTATTTTTTTTCTTCTCCCTTATGTTTTGTCCATCAAACGCAGGCATATATTTTTTTTTTTCATTTTTCACATCTGTTCCTCTGGGTTGTATGCAGGTATATACCAGGTAAGCTTTCACAAATCCGTCTTTGGTTAATCTCCCATCAACCTCCCTTTTTTTCCCTCTCTTCAACTGTTTATTCATCCAAATCAACATTCGCCTCTGCCTATTCAAGCGTCTCCTTCCACTACATTCTATCTGTGTTCCCTCCCCTACAAATATCAAATCTCACTTTTTGTCGCTGTGCCATAATCAGCGCTTAATACTACCTATAGTGAACCGCTTGACTCCTCCTTGAATTTCCAACCTCCAGCGTCTATTCCAATGAGCGGCCTAGGTATCGTTCTTGAAGAGGCCGAGTCGCCTGTTCCGCTGCGAGCTATTTTGGCGGCGCCCACGCCTCAGTCGCCTCGCATTGCCCCTCCTAACTTCACTGACTCAGAGGCGCTTCTACCACCGCTTCCTGATGATGCGGCAGCCACGGTGGCTCGCATTTCCACTGCAAGTCCCCTCGTGGCTCCCTCCCGGTTGCATTTCCAAATGACAGGCTCCCCTGTAGCCAGCAACATGGAGTTTGCCGACGAGTCTCTGCCTTCGCAACTGATTTCCTACGACAATGACTTGGTGCGCACGCAACAGTCCCACAAGGTGCTCAGCGACTTGTTCTCGGACCATCTGATGTATGAGCTTGATTCCCTGGCATTAAATGAATCCACACCCATGTCGTTCCCTCCGGCAGACCTGACTTCCTCCGGGAACAACACTGTTCATCTGCACCAGCCTCCTAGCCTGACTTCGGGCTCTGCGGGGCTGACCACGAATACATCGCCGTTAAAGCGATTGAAGAGCTTGAAAAACGGTATCCGCAAGCTCTCGTTGCTGAAGATGAGCTCGCTGCTGTCAGTCAGCTCTCCAGTGGTGGCTGAGACTCTGGTGGCACCTCCAAGGCCCACCTTGACTCCCACGTACACTGACCCATCACAGGATGTGAGCCTGCTGTCGTCCACAGGCGACAGTTTGCGCTCCAGCACTTTCAGCTCGCTGGCCGGTGTTGGCCAGCTGGCTCCAGCTTCAGGCTCTACGCCTCAGGCCCCAGCTCATTTCCACACCGCCAGTCTGGGTCTGCTTGCTAAGGCCCGCAGACGCACATTGTCTGGGTCACATTGCACGCTGGCAGCCACCACGCCACCACTTCCACTGCCCATTATTACCTTGTCGGAGAACTTGAACACCACCAAGGAGACTATGGTGGATATTGAACAGAACTTTTTCGAGAATATTGGAACTGTCGGTGGAGCTGCCAGTGACAAGGACAATCTTGGTAAGCTCACCACCTCGGATGAGCTCATTGAGTATTCCTTGTACTTGAACGAGCACAAAAAGTTGGTGGTTGGAGCCTACGATGCTACTCGTGAACGTTTGATCAGTTCCGGGTGGTGCTCCAACCATGACTTGGAGAATTTGAGCCTCCAGCGGGACTCTTCGTTGAGCCAAATCGATACAAAGCTCTTGCAGATCGAAGAGAAACTCAACCTGGAATACCAGTTGCTGATGCTCAATAATCCTACTCTGGCCATGCCTCGAGGCAAACACGCAAGCAATTTGCGTGAAGCATCCTTGAGTCCTAGTCTCAAGGTTTTGGAGAGCCGGTGTTTTGCCTTCACCGGAAGCGAAGTTGAGTTGCGCTAACCGCACAGGCAACGACCACATCCAATTTAACGAAACGAAACGACACGAAATGACATCATACAACTATTATGAAAAAAAACGAAATGGAAGACCAAAACGAGAATGAAAACCAAATGAAATGCTACGATACGAGAACGATATTACAGAGCGAGGCCAGAGCAGTGTGCTGCAAAGGTTGCTCATTGTTATGGGTTAGACTAGGAACGTCTACAAGCGGGAATATCATCACTTATAGACCTCGTTAGAGAGCACTAGACACATTTTAGAACTGAATTGTAGAAGTAAGCCAACACTTTGAAAATAGCAATAATCGTGAAAAAAGAGGCAAGACTGGGGGTCGGGGCAGACAGTCCAAGACAGAGCTAATAAACCATGAAATCACAAGGAATGAGGGGCATCAAACACATACAGAAAAAGTGGCTCGGAGCCTACTTAGAGGGAAAGTCTAGCAAAAGACAACGGGTAACTTGCAGGTTGACAGATGACACCAGAGTATGTTTAGCGCAAAGTCTATTTGAGAATAGGAAACCAGAATCGGCAAATTATGTTGGCAAATTAAAGCAGATTAGAAGATGGGTAATGGAGGCGAAGAGTTGAGATCGGGAAATTTGGACTTATAAAAGCTGACATGAAAGCTCATGACAATCGAGAAATTACAGGTAGTATGGCGAAATTTCGCCATACTATATAAAATCACAGTCATTACGCAATCCACAATGAAGCAAAGGGTTTGCGCTCCCTTTTGAGGCTTGTCGTGTGGATCAGCATAAGCCTCGGGACCAGCCCATAAGTAGATGGGGTCAATGGTCAAATTGTGGAGGTGCAGAGTGATCGGCGATCATTGGAAATTCACAATGACAGGAATCAAGCGACCTTCATACAGTTGGTAAGTACCAGGATGTTCCATGTGAAGCCGGTTACCTACTTGATTGGTTATTTCCGGTCAAAGCTATTGTTGGCAGGTGCTAAGTTCATCAATTGGTTCATGATGATCGAATGATTATTTTTTTGCCTAGAAAAGCAAAGAAAAAGAAAATTAATGGGTCAATGTCGGTCAATGCAGTGAGTGTCAATTCAATGTAATGTAGAGTTGATGTGACATGTTCCGTTGACATCGAAGGGACGGTCAATACTGAGATGGTTCTTCCTATCAACCCTCTATAGTTAGTAAAAATGTCTGGAAGTCATCTCAACAAGGTTGTTTGGCTACATAGAAGTCTACAGTTTCTCAGGTGACAAAATCTTTAATCAACGATTTCTTCTACCAACAAAACCATCAGCGAGTCTTTATCACTTGCAAAAGAAATTTAGCGTCAATCGTCTTCTTGAAATGGCTTTTCTATACCATTTGGTGTCAAAGTTCATGCCTTTAAGACATTCTATCAATCTGACATACCGAAGCTCTGGTTTTTCAAGTCGCAAATCTTGCCATCTCATCTTGGCTCCTGTCGGGTCTGAAAGTACATGAAAGCCGATGCAGGCGACAGTCCAAAAAATACTTGTCACTTTCTGTCCTTTGAGTATCCAGGTTGAGCTGCACCCAGTCAATGGGCATCTGCTCCTAAAATATTGGGTTTACGGTGGTTGGGTTACCCGGTCACAAAAAATTGCAGGGATTTTACCACTAATGGGGCCTACAGTTATTATGTGTCGAAATCGCAGACCAAACCGTCCAATGTAAAGACGACCTAGTATGAGACGATGTCGCAGTTCTTCTGGCTGCTCTTTCCCCTCCACTCGCCCATGGAATTGGACGGTAAAGTGAATGAGCAGCGTTTCTCGTTGAGGTTTGAGAGAAAAATTTTCTGCTCGACTTTATATTGTGAGATCACGTGATGCACTCATCACCATGCCCTAGATTTTCTGATTTTTTTTTTTTATGATTGGTGATGTGGTCGACATGCTGAAAATTTCTGTTGTATGCCTTACGGCTTTTTGTGCATTTCCCAGCTTCTATGCCATCCTGGGTTGGATGGTCGGATGGTTGGCCAGTCATTTATACCAGACGTTCACAGATGTATTATGTGCCGAGCATCGCATTTGGTGAAGGTCTATGGGCCTGCAAGTGAATGCTGTGATATGATGAAAAAGAGCATTTTTGGGACCAGAGGTAGAAAATAGATAAGTCAAGATTAGTTTGATTTAATGTTAGGTAATTTATTTACTGGAGGTGGTCACTAGAGTTAGTTAATTGGGATTGTCAACGGGAGTATTTGACTGAGGTTGCTGGCAACGGTAATTAAATAACAGTAGGAATGTGATCTACATTGGCACAAAATCCGACAAATTCTGACTCCATATAGTGGTCTCCGTGAATTAAAGTCAAATTAGTGGTCAACCGACAGCAATGCCGGTAACGAGAATTTAGCCAGATACACAGTCTAAAGTGTTGGTGTTCACCTACTATAATTCCATAGGAAAATTGGAAAGCATTGCAACCATCACAAATAACTAATCAAAAGGTCGTTAGATTTCAGCAACTCAATATATTTCTCTTGAGTATCTGACAATCTTGAAAGTGAAAATTATAAAGTTCTTGAGGTGTTATTTCGAGCTGAAGAGTTGATGACATAACCCCACATTGTAAAATGGTATGAGATACAGTTGTACGATAGAGCCAGGTATGCCGAAGGTGAGTTTCCAGGTTGCAAGAAACTGCACCCTTGAACATTCACAATTAAGATAAAATCCTCCTAATAATTGTGATCTCGAAGAGGGTCTCTATGTGAACGAAATTTTAGGATCAACTTAACTCTTCAACTAATAAAACAAGACTAAAAGAAATTGAAGACCTCCAGGAAGATGTATTGGCAAAGGAATTTCATGTACATCTCTCGGTTTGTCTGTGCACTTGTCCGTTTGCTCGCATCGTCTAAGTTCCAACAATCAACTATCCTCCTTAGCTTATCTTTGAAAGCAAAGCACTTATAAATTGTAACTATCTCCACTAGGGTGCAAATCACTGGCATCACCTCTTTCAATAAGAAATTGGCCCTGATAGATCCCACCACTATGGACCAGGATAGCAATCCTCTATTTACCTTCGAGTTTCCAAGGACATTAACTTCAGTGCGTCATGCATTGACGCCTTTTTTGAAAAGTTTAAAGAAGTGATGACGCACCCATTGCTTTTGATGCGATTTTACTAAAAGTTTATGTCTGATCAACATGCATGATCAATAGCGGAATTCAGATATCAAGAATGGTCGTGACATCAGAGGAATTTACCGCAATTCTTGGAACTTTTTGAGAGTGTAGGAAATCGCATCATTCACCTCCGATATCAGTTTATCCAAAGTACCTATACTCCGCGCATGAACCTTCCGAGAATGTAAGCTCTTCGACCTCAATTCTTATTGTATATCTGTTCCACGCAGAATTTCTCTGCATCACTAAACACACATCGAATCCTCAAAGTGCATTAGATTATTAAGAAGATGCACAGTTACCGAAAAGATCAGTAGCAAGAGGGCGATCATTGTTGCTAATGCACGGTGGATAATTCCGAATAAACAAGTGATGCCTTGAGAGGGGCAAAGACTTGAGAGCCGAGGATGTAGAGTATCAAAATGATGCCAGGAAACGCCATAGAGTTTTCAGAGAGGAGAATTAAAAGAGATCTGGCCATTTGACAGTTGCGAACTCTGACTATTTGACTAAAGAAAACATAAACAGTGATGTGAGACAAATACCAGTGTGAAACTTGGGATTCCCTAGCTCAAAGTATTTAGATTGGAACCAGTGAATGTCAATATGAATGAAAATTGATGAACGCTGCTGTAAGTTGGTAATGCGTGAGTTGATGATATTGAACACTACTGAGAAACAGTCTTAAATTCAATAAGAAAAACAAAATATTATAATTATTGAACTTTGAATTGACCAACAAATGAATCAATCAATCACATCAGCCCAACCTCCAATGACTGAGTGTTGGACCCTGTTGTATTTTTGACCTCTATACAACACCAAGGATATTCTCTGGTTATTGACAACTCTGGACCAACAAATATAAATCCAATCGACTGAATACTTGCCTACCACCGGTTTTCAGTTTCTTTCTTGTTTCTTGTGGTTCTTGTTACTTTTTTTTCACCTTGCACCTTCCTGACCTTTTCAGCCTCTCTTGCCTCACATGCTACGGCGAGCTCCGATATCCGCAACTTCCTCCAACCGATTCCACCCGTGACCCCATCCTGTGTATGATACGGTTACCTCCACGCTTCCCTCCACGACCAATCTGGTCAATTATGGTTCAGAATTGCCAGTAAAAAAAATCAGAAAAACCCTATTCAATTGAAATTCTCACTTTACACATTCTTATCTAATCTAATATTTTAAAACATTTCAATAAACTTTCATTTTATAGCAATTTACCTCGTTGTTCCACCTCTTCACACCACTCAACTCGAAAGTTCTTCCTGTACACAGAACGCCGCGAACCCCAAAAAATGGTGGTGTGATCAAATTTCTGCCATCATTTTGCACCCAATATGGTTCGATCGGCGTGCACTTTCCAGCCAAAATCTCCATCAAATCTATGAGCCCCTTATAACCCAATCATCGCCGTCTTTCTGATTTCAAGGGGTCCTCCACACTTAACAATGACCCTCCATATTTTACCGTTACTCGATACAAAGCCGAGTGCCTCCCCCGCTCATAGAAGGGATTGCGCCCTTGATGGATACATCATCAACAACCAATACAAGTTGCTCAAGAAAATCGGTGCAGGCACCTATGGACTCATATACTTGGTGGAAGACATGGCTACTGGCCAGCGTAACGCCGCCAAGATGGTGTTGACCGAGCCTCAACCGACTTCTCATGGTGACGCTTCTGAAAACAAGAAAGCCATCCAGAGGACGTTTTACCAGTACTTTGTGGCCCACGACCCAGTCCAGGCACAAGAACTCGACTTGGATATCATCTCTCGTGATGGAATAAATCTCAATTCGTTACGTGAAATCGCTCTTCATCTACGGGTGCATCACCATCCCAACGTAGTGACTATCCATGGGGTGTTGAATCTCAACCGGTTTGCCGTAATCACCATGATGGATTACTTCCCACAGGGTGATCTTTTCGGTAACATCATCGACAATCAGATGTTTCTCCGTCCTCCGGTGCACCAGGACAAACAGCTACTCATGAAGAATTGCATGCTCCAGCTTGTGGAGGCTATTGACTACTGTGCTCTGCAGAGTGTCTATCACTGTGACTTGAAGCCCGAGAATGTCATGGTGGTTTACGATCCCTCCTACCATAGACCACAAGGATCCACAGAGATCATCGATTATAACGAACTCCGGGTGTCGCTCATCGACTTTGGTCTTGCCATGACCTCCAATTTAATCTGCTGTAATGCATGTCGGGGTTCCAGTTTCTACATGGCACCCGAGAGAATTGTTAACTTCAACACAAACAAATTAGTGCGGTCCATGATCAACATGGACCAGTTCGACACGTCACCTGAAGCTACCCTGGAGCTGAACGCTAAGTACTTCCCCACATTGGCAGGAGACATCTGGCTGTTGGGAGTCCTCTTCATCAACATCACGTGTGCTAGAAACCCGTGGCCCGTGGCCAACATCAACGACCGTCACGAGGTGTTTTCAAATTACATGTTACAGAATAAGAGCATTTTGCAGACCATTTTACCAATTCTGCGCCAATTCAACCTCTTGTTGAACGAAATCTTTAATCTCAACCCGAAATCACGCATACCGTTGCGTGAGTTGGCGGCAAAGATTCGTCAGGTTGATTTTTTTCATGATAGGGTGGAGTATAACGAGCAGCTATGTACTCCCCCGACAGAGCTAAAGTCACTGCCGCCAACGCCTGCAACCAGCATAGTCAGCAAGAACCGCACTAGGAAAGTTGCTGCCAAACAGTAATTCCGGCATCGTTGGTGGCATAGAATATACATATATAGGAAGGTAATGGGATACGGAGAGAACGCTAGGATGCGTTCCAAAATATACGAATGAATATGACGAATAATTCTTGAGCATTAGAGTATACATTAGATATACTTCAGTCTGGTTCGGCTGCATTGAAGCTCTGGATCTTTTCTCTGTCCTTGGCATCTCTCTCCTACAAGTGATGACTCCACTAGACATAAACTGGACAACTTCAAGCAACTTTTAAGATTTGGTATTAATTTTCAAACACTTCATTTGTTTGTCCTACATTTTTCTGGACATTCGACCATATTGGCCAATTTCCGGAATTGTGACTATAATCAGTAATACATCTTGAAAACTATTCTCAACCTTGGATTTTCAATGAGGATTATCCGTGATGTCTGTCATCCAATAATCAATCAGGTTCAAATTGTAGACTTCACGAAGACATATACACTTGACTAGTTTCAATTTTTGCATAACACAAAAAAATAATTCTTCAGAGCATAACACCAAATGGCATTTTGTTTGCTGCGGCATTACCCCAGTTTTGAGTGCGAATCGGGACAGGAAACCGTTTTCTGTTACTTGATTTATCCGTTATTTCTCCGGCAACATTAACTTCACCGTGTTCCGGCTCAACCAAGAAATACCAATCACTCCGGAGTTCCGGGGTGACAATGCTTTCCCCATCAAAAATCACCGAAGAAATAGTTTCTGTGGTGGAGTTGTCTATTGTCATACTGCATTTTTTAATCCGGAACGGGTTTTCTTGGATGGCAACTCTTGTCTTTTTTTTTTCTTATGTAATCACAACCTGCCTTCACTATCCAGGGAACCATCCTGACTATTCTTGGCCGGATAAATCTCACACAGGTGCGGAGAAGTAGTTAGTTGACATTGTCATCGCCGATGGCCGAAGTGATATCATGGGAAAGGTGCTTTCTTCACGAATCACATATTGTGGGATTTCGATAAATACTTTGTGCTCTATATCCATCAAGAATAGAAACAGCATCTTAGCTTCGCTCTATATGCTCTGCTTCGTATTAAACTGACCTTCAAGAAACTGAACTACCTTGCACCTGCAGACCCAGAGTAAGGCCTCTGGGCATACTGACAAATAGCAGAGCAATGGTGATAAATAATGACCTTAAAAGTTTTTTATGCATCACAATCAATCTGGAGAATATAAAATGGTGGGGTTTCTCCCTGTGGGGAGAAATCTCTATTCTTTCTCGACCGTATATCGCAGCTCTTCCTTCTCTACTGATTATGACAGCTTACGACGATAAATTAGTGGCTTGGGCCCTCTCATTCCGTCGCTTTTTGGACAAAACTCCAAACCTAACCAATATTTACTTCATTGCAACCATCTCATGTATGGCAGGAATGATGTTTGGCTTTGACATCTCATCTATGTCTGCTTTCATTGGTAAGGAACAGTATCAGAACTACTTCAACCATCCTAATTCTTCCTTGCAAGGTTTCATTACTTCATCAATGTCTTTGGGTTCCTTTTTTGGTTCCTTGGCTTCTTCTTTTGTCTCTGAGCCATTCGGAAGAAGAGCCTCGTTGATGATTTGTGCCGTGTTTTGGATCATTGGTGCTGCCATCCAGAGTTCCGCACAGAATGTTCCCCAATTGGTGATTGGAAGATTTATTTCTGGTATGGGGGTTGGCTTTGGTTCTTCTGTTGCTCCCGTTTATGGTTCTGAGATGGCTCCTAGAAAGATCAGAGGCTTCATTGGTGGAATGTTCCAGTTCAGTGTCACCTTGGGTATCTTGATCATGTTCTACGTCTCCTTCGGATGTTCGCACATCAATGGTGTTGGCTCTTTCAGATTGGCTTGGGCTCTCCAAATTATTCCCGGTTTGCTTCTTTTCTTTGGTTTGTTCTTCATCCCAGAGTCTCCCAGATGGTTGGCAAAGCAAAATTACTGGGAAGAGGCTGAAATTATCGTCGCCAACATCCAAGCCAAGGGGAACAGAGAAGATACAGACGTGAAGGTGGAGATTTCTGAGATCAAAGAGCAATTACTCGTCGAAGAGCATGTAAAGAACTTTAGTTACGCCGATTTGTTCTCCAAAAAGTACCTTCCAAGAACAATCACTGCTATTTCTGCCCAGGTTTGGCAGCAGTTCACTGGTATTAACGTTATGATGTACTACATTGTCTACATTTTTCAAATGGCAGGCATTTCGGGAAATGCCAACCTAGTTGCTTCGTCCATTCAGTTTATCTTGAACTCGGCAACAACTGTTCCTGCGTTGTTGTTGATGGACAAAATTGGTAGAAGACCATTGTTGCTTGGGGGTGCTCTCTTTATGATGATCTGGCAATTTTGCGTTGCCGGACTCTTGGCTACTTACTCTGAGCCATGGGACGATTCTGGAAATTCTTCTGTTAACATTAGAATTCCTGACTCCAACAAGCCTGCTGCCAATGGTGTCATTGCCTCATGCTACTTATTTGTTGTTTCTTTTGCTGTCTCATGGGGTGTGGTTGTCTGGGTCTATGTCTCTGAGATGTGGGGGGATTCTGTTTCCAGACAGAGAGGTGCTGCCTTGGCTACTTCTGCCAACTGGATCTGTAACTTCGCCATTGCTATGTTCACTCCTCCTGCTTTTGAAAACATTCAATGGAGAACTTATACGATCTACGCGAGTTTTTGTGCGGTTATGTTTGTTCAAGTTTTCTTCTTTTTCCCAGAAACCAGAGGAAAGAGATTGGAGGAGATTGATCAGATTTGGACACAAAAGGTTCCAGCATGGAAGAGTGGTTCGTGGCAGCCAGAGGTTCCTCTTGTTGCTGACTCTCAATTGACTGAAAAGATGGAAACAAGTCATAAGGAACGAGCCAATGGACTGGTGTCAACATCTTCGCTGGATAAAGACAACGGCATTTTACGCCGGAGTAATGAGCCTCACTCACTTGAAAGTGCAGAAGCCATGAATCGTGTTTAATGTTTAATGTTTTATTTAACTGATTGTAAACTATGTAGTGTTTTGATGCATATCTACTGAATAATTCTATCATGTTTCCAGATTCCGTCCGTGGCCTTTGGCAAGCTTTGCGGATCCAATTGTTCCATGTCCCACTCAGACAATGCACTGAACAATTTAGAAACTGGGTCGGGGTACCATCTGTTATGAGAAAGATCAAACCATCCCAAATGTCCACCAATACTGGTGACGACCATGTAAGTGTAAGGATTCAACTTGACCTCGCTATAAGGCAAAGCCTTACTGCCCACAATTGGGTCATCCTTTGAACTCACAATAAGAGTGGGCACTCTCACGTTCAAAAGTCTTTGGTCGGGAGAAGCATGCCTGTAATACTCCAGGGCACAGTTAAATCCGAACAATCTTGAAGTGAAAGTATCATCAAAGTCTTTCAACGTGTGCAACTTGAAAGACTCTGGGTTCTTTCTGTATTGACTCACAACATCTTCAAGTTGCAAATGGCCCTCATGATGATGCTTAAGCAATTTGAGCAAGCTCTTGCACATCGTGGGCGAGTATACCAGACTGCCCAAGAAAGTATCCATCAAACTAATAGAAGATTGTGCGAAATCCCATGGGCTTCCCATGATGGCTGCACCCTTAATATTCTTATAGACATCAGCACCTTCCTGTCCCAAGTAGTTTGCAGTGATTGAGCCACCCAATGAGAAACCAATCAAGAAAATCTTCTTGTTAGGCCATTTCTTGCTAATATGTTCATTGATCAAATAACGCAAATCATTAGTCCACAATCCACAGAATAATTGTGGAGAAGTAATGGTGTGGTTTGCACAACCACGAGCATTTAAAACTAGAGCATCGAAATTGTAAGGGGGCTCAGTAATCTTGCTTAAAAATGCACGAATGTAGGACTCGTATGAACCTCCGGAAAGCCCGTGCAAGGCAATGACAAGAGGTTTGTCATTGTCAAGTAAGCCCTGCTCCTTCTGTGGGTCCAAGTACTCTGTTCTAGGAGGAAGTGGGCTTGTTTGCGATTGAGGACAGAAATCCATATGTTTGGCGTCCTCCTGGTCAGGCTTGACGACATAGTCGATAGCAAAGGTACTTTCTCCTTTCCACCTATCATAAGGCATCTTATCTCCGCCTACATAGTAAAACTTGTTTTCGGAGTAAACGTGAAGAAGTCTCCTCTTGTAGTGAACGAGATCAACCTTCTCAAACTTATTAAGTGCCGTATAAGCTGTCTGGGAGTGACCACTGGATAAGAGTGGATTCACCAAGAACTGAGCTCCAGTGCGTAATTCTGGAACAGCATCATCAATGATCTCCGCAATGGTCTTTGTAGATTCGCCTTTTGTGAATTTCACTGGCTTGTCTGGAGCAAAAGCAGAAACCACAGACCTGAAGAAACCTCCCACTACCATGGCCTAGATATTAAGTTGAAGATAAGATTAGGTCAATCTGAGCAAATCAATGAGATGTATGGATGTAAGTATCTAACACGCCATGTTCATACAAGTACGTGGCTATCAGTCAAAAAGCTGAAAATTGAAGTCAATACTATTTAACTCTTTTATTTACATTTTATTTTTTTCTGATTTCTATAATAATCTGTGTTATCCTAATTTTTTGTGTTTAAAGTCATTTTGGTTAAATCTCTCAAGAAGGTTTGCATTTACACAGCAGAATATTCTGCAAAGGACAATAAGCGAAAACATCAAATGCACTATCAAAAATCCAATATTAGGTCAAATTTATTCTTTTAGTAATTTTTGGGATTACTGAAATCAAAGAATAGTATCGAGGGTCTTGGAGTAATTCAACGAACGTTGGAACTTGTAAGATTAAGTTATCCGGAGTTTTCAGCATACCAATCTAGACCTGTTAGGACAGATGAATGGATGTTCTGAATTGGCTAGCAAATGTAAACAAATTTAAAAGATTGCAATTCAAAGGCAAGTATTTGGCAAGTTAATTTAGCAGAGGAAACTATATCTTGTTGTATACTGGCCTATGCCCAAAGTGCTAACCAGCGTCTCGGAACCAGGCTTCGTACATCTAGATTGCTTTCAAAACGTTGACCCAAACGTTTTGAAAATCAACAACAAAGCAATAGAAACTGTAGCCATGGTGAAGTGATGGTTCTGGAATGTGATGATCAGCATCCCCAAACTTGTGCTTTGATGAGTCTTTGATTAGCATCTTTAGATCTAAAAGCCAAACTAATCGCAGAGATCTGTAGTCGAATGAACTATCCTTTCACTTGGTACAACATGACCAACAATAGGATTTCAAATCAGAATTAAACTTCAAGCATTAGAGGAGCATTTCCATCAACACAAGCAATGATGTCAACAATGAAACTAATCAACTATTTTATCCATCATATAATGTATGGGGAACTATTGAGGAGATACCTTACAAGATACAGAAGATTCAAATAGGCATTGCGATTAAGATACGCAACAAGAAAGGTTGGTTAAGAACGCTAGTATGTACAATCCTTGGAATTGATGGGTAAGCTACAATGTTAATGCTTCTGAAATCCTGTGAAAGATAATTCCCTATAGTAACTCGTCTGGATCTACTGCCCAAGACTTTTCTGTCCAAATCCATCGAGAATACTTGCTATTTTTAATATAGATGACATAATGAATTTGTTTTCGACTACTTCTTACCAGTGTCAATGTTCAACTGAACATTAAATTGCTTGCGTTGACAAATTTGCAAACAATTGATACCAGAACGTTCATGGTAATAGGGCAAATAGGGATGAGTTGACGGTTCCATGCTTCTCTTATTTGTAGGGGAATCATTAAACGAATGAACATCATTACAAGGAGGGTCATCGTAATATAGCATACCAGCTCCTTATTGCCCACCAACATGAATTTCTGATATTTTCTTTTGTTTACTGGATACTGAACAGACTCTGTATGATCAAATGCTCGAGATCGACTGAAACCTCTAAAGTTTGGAGATTCAAACTTTGTGAACACTGCCTACTTCCTCCTTGACTTCAAAGGCGATATAAACTTAGCGAGGGTCCACTTTTAGACTGATTCCCACCTTAAAAATTCTGAAAGTAACGCTAAGCACTTGAGTACGGCTCAACAATGCGATGGGCCAATTTTGAACCGTTTTCTGAAGCCGGAAAATGATTTCTGGGCATTGCAATACTAGAATAGTAATAGACTCGAGCAGAATTACTAAACAAGAAGTACAATCACCTGTTTTGCTGATGTATCAAGTTATATAGGTTGAAATTCAGTCACAATCAAGTATTAATTCAAGAAGAGTATATGTTGCAGAAGAACAGAATTAATATCCGGAAGAAATAGGTGGTACTGTAAGAGATTGAGATGAATTTCCAATTAATAGTTTAAGATTCTCAGTATCACCAGTGTAGACCAATAATTATCTAAGCCACGATTTCCAAAGAGACATTGTTCGGTTAGGAAATTGATCTATTAATCGTTGTTGTTGTTCTACCTCCTAAATCCGCAACTTACATTGGATAACTCCGGAATGCGGGCATCTGACCTCTAATTTCTGTTATGTTGCGATTTTGAAGTTTCTTCACGGATCGCTTCAGCCCACAAAGTTGGCGAGCACGAAACTCCATAATGAACTCACGAAATTCTCCTGACCACTTACCACTTAATACTCGAATTATTGTTTGAAATATGGGAAAAGTCCAATCGAGCTAAAGGCGGGATTGGTTGATGCAGACAGTGTCCAATAAGGATTGTGTTACATTCGCGGCCGACTCACAAACCTATTGTTCACGAAGTTTCTGTGTGCTTATATTGAATTGATAGGCTAATTTGGGTGCTAGAGTAGAAAAATAGGGCGACCGCCGGTTTGGAGAAACGCAGTGGCAAAAGTCAACTAGACATCAATTCGAGAAACCTTGTCGGAATGGCTAAACGAGATTCACTCCCCTGCAGAGCGACACATACCTGAAATCCAAGCTCAACGTGATGTTATTGATTAGCCTTAGAAGAAGATCCGATGACTAGAAAAGGGCTGGAAAACAGAGGCGTAACATCTTCAACTACAATGTCAGGAGCGACGATCGCAATTTCTCGAAACGAGATCTACGATTCAACCAGCGTATATCGTTGTCTATTGTCCCTCTTTCTCTTATTAAGGTTGCCAAGAATCTCTACACAAGGCTGCCCGACGATGCTTGTTCAGTATTCAACCACAACCAAGTGCGTAAACTCGAGTATCTGATCGAGGGATTGCACGCCCCGATTGTTCTTTCCAGAAATGGTTCTTTGATGTGGGATGCTTCTGCCAGAGTTTGAGTTTTGCCGTCCAGAAAGCATTCCCCTCATGGAGAAAATGTATATATAATGGAAGATTAAGTTTACCGAACAATACTGTCGGGGAATTTTATCACGACTGGCCTGCACAAGTCTGACGTGCTGCACTGATGGTTGCAAAATGTCCATTATTTCATCCACAATTATTCAGCGCTGAAATTTACCCATGTTCTTGATGTATAAAACAAGAAAGAGGACCTAGGAATTTCTTCCAATACAAGACTTGCCTCCAATGAGATCAATTTTTTTCTTAGGAGTGGCATCGGTGTTATTGGTGGGGGTTCAGGCATTAGTTGTGACGGTCTCAACTACAACCACCATATCTACAACGAATTTTATTCAGCCAGCAACAAATACTTTTAGTGTTGAGTCCACAGGTACCATATTAGCTCCTAGTGCACGTGTATTTCAGTTTGGAGACGATTTGTGGAACCATGGTGAGATTGACATTGACTTCAACGGCATTTCCACCGTGAACGTTCGCCGGGCAACCAACTATGCCTCAGGAAAGTTCTATATCGACACAACAGGAAGTTTGGATTATGACAACGCTTACATCTTCATCAATAATGGACTTGTGCATTTCAGTGCCGCTATCATTGATATCAACTTGGCCAAATTGTCCGCAGGTTACTACACTTCTAACTCTGCGGGTGCCACCTGGGAAGTGCTGAGCACTGGCTTTCTCAGCTTCTTTGCACCTCTGTATATTGAAAACCAGGGTACGTTTCTGTTCCAAGCTGCTGGAAGAGGTGACATCAGAATTGATAATCTTGTGAATGGTGGTACTTTCACAGTCAATGTACAGAGTACAAACGATTATTTGTACTTCGGATCATTAACGAATTCCGGACACTTCACCTACAATTTTGGAACTAGTGCTGGTCTACCAATGGACATGGGTGGTACATTATTCAACTCTGGAGATTTGACGGTCGCTGGTACCACCGGAAGTCCAGAATTTGACCAAGCTGGTGTCGTTACAAATGAAGGAAGCATTTGTCTCAAACATGTGCGGTTTGATCAATCTGAAGATGTTGTTGGAAGCGGCTGTTGGACAATGTCCGACTCTGCCTATTTCAGGTTGGAGCTCGGATTCACGACTTCAGGTACGCAGATCTTTTACCTCGATGACCTCACAGCCAGCTTATTTCTCAAGAATATAGTTACTAATGGCCTTGTTTACGAGCTCTATGGAGTAAGAAGTGGTCACACCTTCATTTCTGGAGGTGGAGCCCTGGCGGCTTATACATCTTATAGTGCGTTGAATGGCATTTTGACGGTTGGACAGTCGGCCTCTAGAAATGTTCTTTTCCATATTGGGCAGGGATATAACCCAGCAGGATTCACTGTCTCTGGTGGTCAAGTAACGTATGTTGGACCAGTACCCACTCGTGACGTCCCAACCAAATGTGCTTGCGCTCTGCCTGTTGTTCCAGTATCTTCCTCAGATATCGAAACTTCTTCAGACTCTGAAACTTCTTCCAGAATTGAGATTTCGTTGTCATCTTCAGAGTCGTCATCTTCAGAGTCGTCATCTTTAGAGTCGTCATCTTCAGAGTCGTCATCTTCAGAGTCGTCATCTTTAGAGCCGTCATCTTCAGAGTCGTCATCTTCAGAGTCGTCATCTTCAGAGTCGTCATCTTCAGAGTCGTCATCTTCAGAGTCGTCATCTTCAGAGTCGTCATCTTCAGAGTCGTCATCTTTAGAGTCGTCATCTTCAGAGTCGTCATCTTCAGAGTCGTCATCTTTAGAGCCGTCATCTTCAGTGTCGTCATCGGAGGCGTCACCATCATCATCGTCAGAAACTGAAACTGCTACATCATCCGATACTGAAATAGTATATGAGACGTCTTCCTCATCCGTGACATCATTCGAAACATCATTCGAGACATCATCGGAGACATCAACATCATCATTTGCTTCAGAAAAATCGTCGGAGTCATTATCATCATCATCATCGGAGATATCAGCATCAATGGATTTTGAAACTTCTTCCGATAGTGAAGTATATTTAAGCAGTGAGTTATTATCAGAAAGCGAGACATCTTTAGAGTCTCAGACCTCTTCAGAGATAAAAACAGAAACACCTTCAGACTCTGATTCGAACACAGACACCGAGATATCATCAGAAACCGGCACATCTTTTGAGACCAATTTCTCACAAAACAGCTCATCTTCAGATACTGAAAAAAAATCAACTTCAGACACAGAAAACTCTTCAAATGAGTCGTCTTCAAGAATTGAGTCAACTTCAGAGGCTGAGGCCTCTTCAGACACAGAAACTCAAGCTGAAACTGAGGTATCATCAGCAGAAACTACTTCGGACAACGAGACTTCCACACACACATCTGCATTAGAGACCTCGTCAGGAACAGAGACACTTCCTTCCTCAGCAACCAAGACATTGTCTCCAGATCAAGAGAGCACTTTGTCTTCGGAGACAGAAACATTGTCGGACACCGAGACGTCAACGGACTTCGATTCTTCTTCCCATACTGAGACATTTTCAGAGTCTGAGACTTCCTTAAACCCTGAGGTTTCTTCGGACACAGATACTTCATCTCATACTTTCAATACCTCGGAGACCCAGGTTTCTCCCGAAATTTCCACGCATTCTGAGACAGATACAGGGAATTCTTTGACCAAGACATCTTCCGATACAGCATCTTCTACAGATACTAGTACGCCTTCCGATAGTGCTGTATTTTCTGATTCCGAGACAGCCTTGGAAAACGAAACCTCTACTGACCTTGAAATCTCCTCGAGTGAACTCGCTCCGGGCTTGACCTCCTACATTACTACATGGACTACCTCCAACTCTGATGGCTCTGAGCAAACTGAATCAGGAATTGTCATTGTAACCACTGATTCTGCAGGGTCTTTGTACACTACAACTTCCGAGTTTGATGTATCGACGCTGGGGATTGTAATTTGTAGAAGAGATGAAGATGACTGCATTTCGTTGACTACGTTCACTACAACTTGGACAACGACTCATTCCGATGGATCAGTTGAGACGGAGTCTGGTGTTGTGATTGTCACTACTGATTCTGCTGGCTCGTTGTACACCACTACATCTGAATTTCCTAATTCACTTGGAGGCTTGACTACGTTGACTACAACTTGGACAACGACTCATTCCGATGGATCAGTTGAGACGGAGTCTGGTGTTGCGATTGTCACCACTGATTCTGCTGACTCGTTGTACACTACAGGTTCCCCGATTGATAATAATGATGCAACAATCCTTTATACCACTACAGTGACAGCTACAGATGTCAAAGGTATTACTAAGACCGAGGAATGTATTGTTTTTGTTACACATGATATTTCTGGTAAGGATGTTACCACTACCAAGACTATCACAAGGAATCGGTGTGCACAATGCACCCATTTCATTTCCTCAGTTGTAACTCGTCATGATGATGGCTTCATTGAGACCAAATCTTGCGAGGTTTTGATTACTACCGATTCTCAAGGACACATTTACACTACCACTATAATTAAAGGTAGCCACAAGTGTGAGAAATGTACCCAATACCGGACAACTTTGACCAATACCTTAGAGAACGGTCAGATAAACGTTGAACAAGGCGAAGTTGTGGTAACAATTGACTATAAAGGCAATTTGTGGAGCACTTTTGTTGGACAAAATGAGGGCTCAATAGTCACGTACCTGGTAGTCAATCACTATGGGTGGACACAAACGGTGAAAGGAGTGGCCAAAACCTTTACTAAGACAGATGGCTCAGTTGTGGCGACCACTTTCCCATTATTGACCACAGATGGAGTTTATGGCACCACAAATGCTGATGCAGCAGAGACCAAGACGGCAGGACTTGGAGAAGTATATGTCATCACACTTGATGATGGCACAGTTGAAACCAAGACGGGTCCGCCAGGTGAGTTTTATGTAACCACTCACGCAGACGGTTCGGTGGAAACGAAGGTGATAGATTCATCGCCCACTATTGCAGCTGCGACAACTAAGGACCGTACTACCACCTTGAGCACAAGCTATCTGGATGGTAAATCGACTTCTTCTCTCATCGCAGTTAATTCGGTATTAGTTAAAGGAATGGCACTGTCGAATGTTGCCGATCTCGCATTCTACTTATTCTTCTTTATTTCCATGCTTTAATTACCGCATGATTATTCCACAAAAAAGATTTATTTTCGGTTGGGTTTTGCTATTTGCATTTCGGATTTGATTTTTCTAGTTCAACGGGATGTTTCTTTTTCTCTTGAAGCAGCTTTCACTTTTTCGCTTACCAAACACTCTATTATTAAGTTTTTAATTTTATTACTGTAACTTAATTGAATCAAGTTCAAATGAATAGTAGCTTATTCAACTCCTGGAGAAATGGTCCTGAAAGAAAGTCAGAATAGGTAACGAACCTGCTATCCCCAATTTCTTTCACAAATGTTGCCAAAACTAAAAGTTGACCAGGAAGTAATTTACAGGAATGTGTGGAAGTAAGGTTCATGGACGTGGGTGATGTACGAGTCCAGAGATGATCCGGAGGTGCATATGTGGAACAATTCATGTGCCTACCATATTGATGACGGCCAGAGAGCAACGATTGAGAGGGCTGTCTAGTAATGGACAATTGGTGTATTGATCTTGCAATCTATATTATACGTAGCTTATTTGAACTTAATACCCCAAAAAAAACTCCGATACGGGGAATCGAACCCCGATCTGCTCGGTGAGAGCGAACCGTGATAGCCATTACACTATATCGGACTTAACTGACAAAAAGTACTTTAAGAACAGAATAACCACAAGTAAAATTAAAATGCCATAAACTCCAAAAAAATATATACTTTCAGCCTACTTTTGATACATCTAATGCACACTCGTAAATTGGGTTTAAAAGAGATGAAATTTATCATGAAATGGGCATCGTGCGCAGTGAAAAGTGAAATCTACGGGAGCAAAAGTAACAGTGCTAAACACCTTCTGTCACTATGCAAATAATTTCGACAGCACTGTAATAATAATCTAATGAGAGATCTTAATGAATAGAGACAGGTACCGAATACAGCTGGAGTTGGGATTGACTTCTCTGCCATATGGATGAGTACAACTTGAATCTTAATTTTATACCACTTGTGATTCTTACAGAACTTCACCACGAGGACTGAAGTGGTTTCACCCTCCAGTACATTTCCTTAGGTGAGCCTGCGACATGACTTTTCAAAGGTTGTATTTCAAAGTTATCAAATCTGTGGTATTGGGCAGACCACTTCGTTTCTTTTCGCATTATCACCGTTTTAGGATAGGGCAAGTCTGCCTGACAACTTTTGACATAGCTTAAAAAAAAGCGTTCGAAGTTCAGAATTACAAAGAACAGGGTTGAGTCAAGAGTGGAACCCAACACAAAATGCAGCGACTTGAAACATGGCATCTATAAAAAGTGAAGTTATTTCAAACATGGACAACTTTTTTTCGCAGCTAGCAATATCAACGGGGAAATATGCTTGAAGTTTCATTCCGATTGTTGTCTTGAACATGAGAACATCACTATGGCATTCTGAAGAAGTTAACATGAAAGTATTTTAAACCAGGATAGCTCAAAGCCGTTGGGTATATCCAGGTTCGTATCTATCGTGCTTATGCTCTTACGAAACAGTGTCTCTAGTCAGTAGGAAACACATCTAAGGTGAGTTTGAAAATTTTCGACCCTCAACTGCAAATGCACTGCGCGCTGTGACGAATCAGAAGACAATTTCCCGCTGAAAATATGCCAACACTTGCATGATACTGTAAAACTCGAGATGTATATTTGAGTGTGGGGATCGAACTTTCAAGGTACGGACTCACCATAATCTCCGGAGGCTTTGTATGCAAGTCCGACGCAGGATGCGGAGTAGAAGTTGGAGATTGTGCATTCAGAACTAGGGCGATCACTAATAATTATTGAAATTGAAGGACCATTTGTACTGAATATACGTTCTCAAAATTGCAAAGCAGAACGGTTTTATTATTCTGATTCCCGCTTTTCGTAACATTTTTAGCTTCCTTCCTGGAACAAGAATTAAGGGTCGGACTTTCACATGTACACGCTGCAGACTCCATGACAAGAAACCAGTTCCTACAGGACAACCAGTATATATATTTATTGATAACCCTATACTCCACTGTCACAAGAAGTCGAGGTTTTTTTCAATTAATCGCCCCAACTAGAACATGCCCCGAATTGAGGAATTGAGAGGTGAGATTGTGAAGGATACGGACCGAGTTTCGTGGTACAACCTTGTCACTATTTTATTTGTCGCATACTCCGTACTGAATTGGATTCGACAATACATTATCTTCAAAAGATCTGGTGCAAGTCATGCTCCCCAAAAAGGAGATCGGCTTCTTGGTTTCCGGAACGTTGCAGAAACTATCAAACACCAGAAGGATGGTACCTTGCCAGAGTTTTTCCAATCCAAGTTTTCAATTGAAGTAAAGACCTACCGACGCTACATTGCTGCGAAGGCAGGCTTTCATACCAAAGATCCGGAGAACATCAAGGCCATTTTGGGCACAAAATTCAATGATTTTAACTTGGGACGCTACAGTGCCGTTAGGTTGACGTTGGGTGAAGGGATCTTCACATTGGATGGAAGCGGATGGAAGCACTCCAGAGCCATGTTGAGACCACAATTTGCAAGAGAACAGGTTGGCCATGTAACTTCTTTAGAACCTCACATTCAGGCTTTGGCCACGAGAATAAGACACACAAAAGGTAAAAGTTTTGATCTTCAGCCATTATTCTTTGAGTTAACCATTGACAGCGGAACTGAATTTCTCTTTGGAGAGTCCTGTGACTCTTTGAGCGCTGAAAAGAATGCGGAAATACAACCAAACTCATTCATGCAACTAAAGTATGACTTCCCTGACTGTTTCAACCAAGTGCAAAATGTGCTTTTTAGCCGTGTTACTTTGCAATCGCTTTATTTCCTACGTGACGGATTCAAGTTCAGAAGATCCAACAAGGTCGTTCATAACTTCACCGATTTTTACGTGCAAAAAGCCTTACGAGCCACAGAAGAAGAGATCGAGAAATATTCCAAGGACGGATATGTCTTTTTGTATGAACTAGCCAAACAGACAAAGGAGCCTAAAGTGTTAAGAGATCAGTGCTTGAACATCTTATTGGCTGCTCGGGACACCACAGCTGGCTTATTATCGTTTACGTTCTTCGAGTTGGCTCGTAACCCACAAATTCTAGAGACTTTACGTGAAGAAATTTACAAACATTTTGGTAACGGTGAAGACTTGTCTCTTATCACATTTGAGTCACTCAAGAAATGTGAGTACCTTAAGTGGGTACTTCATGAGGCGCTCCGCATGTATCCATCTGTTCCTTTCAACTTCCGGGTGGCAGAGAAAAATACAACACTTCCTCGTGGAGGAGGTCCAGACGGTATGTCCCCTGTCTTCATTCCACGAGGTTCCCCTGTCGCATACACCATCTACGCTATGCAGCGTGACCCAGAGTATTACGGCGAAGATGCGGAAGTATTCAGACCAGAAAGATGGGGCGAGCCATTGGCGAAGAAATTTGGATGGGCATTTATTCCTTTCAATGGTGGCCCTAGAATTTGTTTGGGTCAGCAGTTTGCATTAACGGAGGCATCTTATACAACTGTGAGACTCTTGCAGTTGTTTAAGAAAATCGAATCATTTGACGAAAGATATCCTCCTAGAAAGCAAACCCACTTGACGATGTCTTTATTTGACGGATGTAATATCTCTATGTATTAATGACTATGTCATCCTTGCTATTGATCGGAGCCTATTCTCATTGTTATGATGGAACACGGCATATCAACAGATATTAATTATGCGTGTCTGTTATTAAACTTATGAACCTTATGAAGTTACGCTGTAGAAAGATCTATCCCATCGCATGGCAGTGTTGTAGAGTCGCAACTAAGTGTGGGCAATGATAGAAATGGAATCTATATTCGGATTTGCATTCACCTAGACAATAACAAAGTAGCTTTCTTATTTTATGAGATATTGTATTCAAACTATTTAGAAATAACAGTAAGTAAAAAAATGTGAAAGAAAACAACCTTCGAATAGTTAAAATTTCTAATTCTAGAACATTAATAATGAGAGACCACCAAAAACCATTGCTAACGCCAGGTACGGACTGCTGAGACCACATGCTACGTCGAAAGACGTTACTGCTGGCTTAATGGGATTGGATTCGAATGGAGAATGAGAGAGTTCTGAAAAACTGATACCACTTGTAGCTTCAACAACATAAGAAGAATCAAGGATCCCGGAAGCAACGCCAACACCTCCCAAGTTCGAGATGCTAGCAGTGTCAGTATCAGAACTGAAACTTGAGGTAGTTTTGGGTGCTGTCTGCAAATGACTAGAGAAAGAAATCGTTTCCAAAGACTCTTCTTTTTGGATGTCATAAGTCACAAAAGGATTATTCCAATAAGTCGAATAGGGCGCCAAGCGGTTGATCAATGATTTGGCGTCTTCCACAGCATCATAGTCATAGTAGCCAAAGGAAGAGTAAGCCGCTTCGATGAAAGTTCTGTACTTAGAATTGTAACTGATATAGGCATTACTAAAGTCACTGAAATCTTTCGCAGTTTGCAAAATTTCTAAATCAGATGCCATAGAACGAATAATATACTTCAGGGTATTTCCTTCGAATGACATTGTGGTTGTATAGTAGCGTAAAGATATAATGTCATATAATATTGTAGTGAAGTAATCTGGATCAAAAGTGAGGGCATTCACAGAAGCAATTAAAAAAGAACCAACTATGGAAAAGGAAAAGAACATGTTGGAGATTGGGAAACACAAGAGCGGAAACTGTGAACATTTTATATTCACAGGAGTGTTCTGCCGAAGGAGTACCAGATGAAAGTAAACAATCTGGTGAACGTATTAATTTTGCAGCTACTGCAGTACTCACGTATCTACTGTCCCTATTCATGAATGAGAATGTGATGATGTTTAGGACTTCTGCCAAGACTATACTGTTTCTATAGACTCTGTCATGGTGGTAACGAATATTAATAGAATTCGTTGGCAGGGCCCGAATTAAATTCTACAACACAGATGATGCAGATTTCTTTCAGTATAGGACTCTGTTTGTTGTTCTTATACTTGAGATGGCTTGTTGAACTTATGCCAACTGAAAATCCTGAACTCAACTCGCTGATTAATCACTAAGTTTCCACAAAAAAAAAGAAAACGGTGTCAACAGACGCAAGTATGAAATTGATTGCTAACTGACAATAGAGATTAATGAGGGTCATCCTGGAGCTCATATGTTATCAAATATAGAACTGAATGAACTGTTCGACCGTAAACCAACAGTAAAGCAACCGTGCATCAAGTAATTTTTAGATGCAAGGTGGTTTTGAGATTGCAACTACGATTGTATGAAGTATGGGTCTAATAATAGATATTCTCCACTCTTTGGTGCAATGTTGAGTATATTCAGGACTTTCAACGTTCTATGACTATTTACGGTGACAGTCCATGCATATCATTAGTTTCATATTTTTTCCAGTCTATAATGTTCACGACATAAACAATAGGAACGGGTAAAAGTAGAAACTTCACTGTTTGATAACAAAATTAGAGCATGTAGTTGGTTTCTTGCTCTCATGGTGACCATTTCGCCCCAACATCGTCTGCAGTTCGAGTCTTGGCTAAAGCCAGCATGTATGACGTATAGTTGCCAATGGACGGGGAGATGCCTGAATCTGAGAATCGAAATCCTGAAAATAATGAAGCCAGAAAGGAGATTTCAAGTGTTGCTCCAAAGAAAAAGGAAAGAAAAAACAGTATTGAGATATTGACATCTCGGAATAACGCCTGTATCGCAAGATAGTCAATTGACCTTGATATTTGACATGAACTGGGGTTTACGTGTGGAAAAATGGCACTTGCAAGTTTTATTTATCCAATATCATCTTCGCAAATCCAAAGCATTGCATTTCAAGAAAACTTGAACCAGCTTCTTGTAACATCTCATTCTATGTGATACAATCACAATGAATTGGTTTTAAGGGTTTATTGAACCAAATTGGTGTGCCGTAGTCTTTATTTGTAGTCTGATATCGAATACTTCAAGATGTAATTTCTAATGTATTATTTAATCTCTGTGACTGGATATTATAACTAGTAAGATACACCTCTAAATCCTCTAGTAGAAACTCACAGTTAAGGAAACATCAACAATGAGAGGCCACTCAAGATCATCAACAAAGCCGGATTAGGGCGTCTGCAAGCTTTGTCAAAAGATGTAACTTCTGGCCATCTTGTGTCGGCTTCAGATGTAGAGTGGAATGAACCTAAATTAGCAATGTTGTTTGTACCTCCAGCAATGGTAGAAATCTCAGTAGAATTATAAGGGCTCATATCTACCAATTTCGAAATGCTGGCAGTGGAAGTGCCAGTAGTGGAACTCGAGGTAGTTCTCAGAGCTGGCTGCCAATGTGTTCTGGAAGAAATACTTCCCGGAGGCTCCAATTCTGACTTGAAACAAGTCGAAACAGCATTGTAAGACCACTGAGTAGCCCAAATACTGATTAATGATTTAGCATTATCCAAAGCATCGAGTCCAGTGAAGCCTAAAGAAGAGTACATCGAGTTCAACTGTGTTCTGTACTTAGAGTTGTAACTGATGTAATAATAACTATAGTCGCAAAAGTCTTTCATATTCTCTTCAAGATCAAATATCATAGTACGATAAAAATACATCAGTGTATCTCCTCCAAATGACATTGTAGTCAAATAATAGCGAGAAGACAGCAAGTCGTATCCTGTTACAGTGAGAAAATCTGGATCAAAGGTGAGTGCCATCACATTAGCACTCATAAACGTACTAAAGATTATGAAAGAGAGAAACATAACTGAGATAAAGATTATACGGGAAACTAAGAGTACTTTATGTTCACTGAGATAAATGCCAAATGATCACGAGGAGAGAATAAATCTTCAGAGTACACGTCATTCTTTTGCAACATTGCAGATTTCATAGTTCTACAGTCTGTATTCATGAGTTTTTAATAGCAATGTGACAATGTTTAAGACTTTTGCCAAGAAAGTGCTATTTTCTCGGTTATGTTTAGAGCGATTATTTTTTGGATAAAAAAGCCAGATATTACAACCTAAGAAATATATAGGAACCATAGATTATTTTTAGTGCCAGTCGCCCTGATAGGCATCTCATTCCTGGTTGGGTTTCCTTGTCAAGCGTTTATAAACTTCGAATTTTATGAACTCAAGTGAGCGCTGTTCTATCACTAGGTTTATACAAAAACACATAAATGTCACAAGGTGCAAGCAACTTTGCAAAAAAATGCTGTAAGGGAGTACAAAATTGATACTAACCATTAAAAGTGTTTTGTGAGAGTCGTACTGGAGCTTCCGTTATCAACTTTAGAGGTGACGGAATAGAAAAGCAATAGTGCATGTAAGGAATTTGTAGTTGCAAGGTGGTCTTGGTGACAATAATTGGATGAAGTCTGCGTCTAATAATAGATATTCTCAATCATGCATTAGTTGAGTATATCCAGGAGTTGCAGTTTTCTACGACCATTTACAGTGGGAAATCTAAGCACTTAGCTATTCCAAGTTCTCTAGTCTAATATTTGCGCCAATAGCAACAGTGACAAGTGAAAGTGGTAACTCTACAGAATAATCAAACTATGAGCGAGAAAGTAAGAATCGACTTTGCTATCTAGATTCAAATTACACAGTCATATGTAGGTGGAGTTTGGGGGACCGACACCTGTGATGATTCACCTCCGTGTGTTAAAGTGGAAATCTGGAGACTTTGGAATCACGGTCAAGCGACTACTATTGATTTGTTGAAGTTGACGAAACTGGAAGACCAATGGCTGCAATACTAACTGAAACGACGTAGAGAGAAACCGAGGTTTATGCGTATACCACTCACTATTTACCTACTCAATATCTTGATCGTTATTCCTGAAGGTTATGGTACAAAAATATTCTTGATAATCGTATTGTAGTGGGCTGTGAAGAAATCAGATACATACTTCCAAGGGAAGTGGAAATTGCTCCCTAGTACGACCAGATGGGATTTATTCACGTTGTATTGGGATCGTTTTTAAATTTATAAAATAGACAAACATTTAATGTAGACATAGACATCCAAAATTGCTCCAGATTTAAAAATATGAGCATTTTGTATGTAATCAAATAATGACTGGAGTTACTCGTTTTTCATGCATCGAAACCATTGAGTAAGTCTTAACCAGCAAGCAAAACCTCGAGGAACAAATGGTCCTTCAAGTAGCATACCTACATAAACATCAACAACAAGATTCCACCAAAAACCATAACCAAGGCCAGGTACGGGCGACTGAGGTCACCAGCTGAGCCTTTAGGATTGGATTGCGGCTGACCAGTATTAGCTGCTGAAGTCGTTCCTTCAGTACCTGTTCCACCCGAGGTAGCGGCACGTGGTTTGGTAGTAGGATCAAAGGTGTACTGGTCCGAATTCAATGCAAGATAACTCACTACAGTTTTAATTCCCAGCAAGGCATCAACATTGGTCTTACCATTGGCAGAATAAATCGAGTTCAATTGTGTCCTGTACTTTGAGTAGAAGCTGACAAGATAATTAGTGTAGGCGCTAAAGTCTGCGACAGTGTAATAATTGTCTT